>PVMK01154203.1_pt1 | contig 71738 bp, 74 predicted proteins | sample 1853481 | NCBI WGS metagenome assembly PVMK01 (sample SAMN08533507, study PRJNA380276) | Marine sediment metagenome, whole genome shotgun sequencing project.
CAAACCAGAGCAGTTCAAACGCCTCAAACAGATCGAACTTCAGCAGCAAATGCAATCGGGAGGCCCCGCGGCCCTCAATAGGCCCGACATGATCCAGGCCCTGGGGCTTTCCGAAGAGCAGCAAGGGTCCATTAAGGGGATAGTCGAGGGTTTCATGGCCCAGCAGAAAGCTGCCAACGAGGAACGGATGAAGATATTCCAGGGCTTTCGCGAGGCCAGCGAGGACGAGCGGGAGAAACTCAGGGAAAAAGCCACTAAATTCCGCGAAAGTGGCGACGCGGCTAAGAAAGAGGCCCAAAAGAAGGCCATGGCAGTGCTTACCGACGATGCCTGGTCAGTGGCCGGACCGACGAGACAAGAGCCGCCGGAGCGAGGTCGCCGTCCGGTATTCAGCGAGTTCACCAATTCGGGTTACTGGATGCCAGGCTACGAGGCACAGGAAAAAGCCATGGATCAACATATGGAAAAGTACAACCTGCAGGATCAGGATTGGCGACCGGGGATGTACAAGCAGATGCGGGACGCGCAGAAGAATTGAGCGTATGTCTGCTAAACGTAAGTGCGGCCTGACCGAGGGGACGGCCGCTTTGCGGGCGCAAAGCCATTCATGTGTCCCAAATCGGATATTGCGATTGTGTCGATGGATCGAGAATAACCTGTGCATGTCTGAGCGTCCGGCTTAACAGGCGACAGGCATACCGCGCCTTCGGGCGCCAGGAAAGTTGTCCCAAAGGAGAGGAGTAATTATGAATAAATCGTTTGCAGCGATTGCGCTGATCAGTGCGTTTATGGTCGCTATCGTGATCGCCAGTCCGGCGGTAGCACAGGAAGGCGGCAAGCAGGAAACGGGCACCGACCCGCGCGACTTCTCGCCGAAGTTCATGCCGTATTACCGCTTCACTGAGCTCGAGAATGGTCTCGAAAACCAGTCCCTTACGCTTTTCGGGCTACACGCGTTCACACCCAAGTTCGCATTGACCTACGAGATTCCGGTTGCCTACAAGAACGACGTCGGCGGTACTGCGCTGAACAACGGAGATGGTACCTGTGGGCCCGGCGGATTTTTTCCGCCCGGCGAAGGCCTGCCGCCGATCTCAATCCCGGGTGTTACGGGTAATTGCCAGGAAACCGGCATGGGCGATATGAACCTGCGGTTCATGGCGTCCTCGGATGTCGGTTGGCTGGGCGGCGACTGGATATTCGGTGTACAGGTCGATCTACCCACTGCAACCCAAAATTTCCTGGGCACCGAACAGTTCAGACTCGGACCGATGTTTGCCTATGTGAGAGACATTCCCCAGTGGCCCGGACCGGGCGCGTTCGTCGCCGCGATGAACTTCTATTTCTTCGACGTTTTCAGCGACAAGGACGTCGACGATACCAGCATGTGGGTCGGACGCTGGTTCGTGATGTTGCCTCTGCGCAAGCCGGGACCGGGGTTATTTGACGGCCTCTATGCGCTGCCGGAGTTCCAGCCGATCTATGATTTTGAGACCGATGAATTCTCCTTCTGGGTCGGGCCCGAAATCGGCAAGATGCTCAGCCCAAAGCATGTTGTCTACGTCAAACCCGGCTGGGGCGTTAAACCCGAATCGCTGAGTGGGGATCGCGAATTCACATTCGAGATCGGCTGGCGCTACTTCATGTAAGACAAGGCGATGCTCCGAAGATGAGTGATTCGACCCCGAACCTGCACAAGGCATTTGCCGTTGTCGTGTTGCTGGCGTTGTTGGCCGTTTTCTTCGCGATGATCGCGGGCTTTCTGAGTGCATTGGTGTTTGCCGCATCGAGCGCCTTGATGTTCAACCCGATGCAGAAGCGGCTTGAAAGGCGGTTCTCGCCGAACTTCGCCGCAACGATCAACCTGTCGCTTTTTCTGGCTGTCATCATCGTCCCGGCGACGCTCCTGTTCGGTTTGGGGGCGTCACAGGCGCTTTCGGTCGTGAGTGAGGCATCCACCTGGATCGGCGGCAGGCTCGAATCCGACGTTCCGTTTGCCGGTATTCAGTTTCCATCGTGGCTGCCGATGTAGCCCGGCGGGCGAATCAAGTGATAGACGGGTGATGATTGCCATCCTGCTGACCTCGACTCTGCTGACGATGCTGGGCATTGCGGGGATCCTCCGGGGTACCTACGACCTGCAGTCCGGTCCCCTTCCCGCGAACCTCGAAGATCTGTTTCCCGCCGACGAAGAGGAGCCTGAAACCGAGGCGGGGGTGCGTGAGCGTCAGCTGAAGGTCGAGCTCCTGGAGGCACAGGCCACGAACCCATACCGTCGGCCGATGGCCGCCGCCAACGTCGTCGTATCGGTGCTGATCTTGATTGGAAGCTTCATGCTGAGCTGGCGCCGCAAGCTGTCTCAATGGTGGATCCGGCAGGCGATCACCGCCAAGCTCATATGGATCGTCGCGTACACCGCAACATTGGTCTACCACTTCAAGCTGGTGTTCCCGTCGGTGCCGGCGCCGACCCCGGGCGGAGCCACGTTGACCCAATTGATTTCCAGTGTCGTGGTGGGAAGCCTCATTAGCGCGACTCTCCATGTTGCAGCCGCATGGCGTGTATCGCGGCCCGACATTCGGGCCTTCATCAACGACGGCGGGACCAGTTGAGGCCGCAGGCCGTCCTGTCAAAACTCGATGCGACGCATGATCGCACGCGGCAACGCCCGAATGATGGCCATGATGTACCGCCAGGGCGCGGGAGCATAAACGACGGGTGTGCCCCGATCGATGGCCGACATTACCCGTCTCGCGACGGCGTCCGGCTCTCCTGCAAACGGTGGCGGCGATAGCCCGGCCGTCATACTGGTCTTGACGAAACCCGGCTTGACCGTGATGACACGGAGCCCATCGGAGTGATGTTTGTGGTCGAGGCCTTCGAGGTATCGGGTCAGCCCAGCCTTTGCAGCACCGTAAATGATGACCGGCTTGCGACCGCGCTCACCGGCTACCGAGCTGAATACGCACAGGGTGCCGCCGCCCTCCTCGAGGAGGACCTTCCTGGCGGCCTCGCAGAACATGACGGTATTGGAGAAGTTGATGCGCAGCAGCCGCTCCGCAAGCACCGGGTCGGCTTCCAGCTCTTCTTGGGTGGCGAAGATTCCCGCTGTGACCACGACCGCATCCAATCCGCCCAACGCCTCTCGGACCGCGGAGAGCACGGGGGCAAAGGCGTCGGTTTGCTCGAGGTCACACGAGAAACATCGAACCGGGCCCGCAGCACCACGCGCGTTCAGGTCCGCAGCACTTCGCTCGAGGTCCACGTCGTTCCGGCCGAGCAGGCAGATCGCGTCCCCGCGCTCCGCGCTGAGTCGTGCCAACGCGCGCCCCATTCCCTTGGTCGCCCCCAAAAACGCAACTCTCATGTCAATCCCCCAACAACCGCACCGATAGCGCACTGCGAAATCTGCGATTCGGATCCCAGCGATCACGAATGGCATTGAACTCTGCGAGCCGCTCGCCCTCCATCGCTTCGAAGTGCTCACGCCGCGTAAACGAATCCTTGGCTAGATAGACGCGCCCACCCTCCTCTAGAACCTGCTCATTGAGAGTATCCACCAGGTCTTGGGTGTCGTCACGAACTGCGATATCGAGCGCCAACGTGATGCCAGGGCGTGGAAAAGACAGAACACCTCGACTCCCGCGACCGAAATCCTTGATCACGCAGAGGAACGACGCCCCGCCTCGCGCGGTCAGCACCTCGAGGACCCGGCGAGCTGAGCCGCGGCCTGCCTCTCTTGGAAGGACGCACTGATACTGGGTGAACCCGCGCTTCCCGTACATCCGATTCCAAGAACGGACGGCGTCGAGCGGGTAGTAGAAGGACTCGTGACTCACTATTCCACGTGAGACGCTCCGCCACTGCTTGCGGTAGTAGAGCTCGTTGAAGACGCGGATGGTCGCGCGATTCAACACCCACGAGGGCCAATCGAACCGAAGGGTCGGTCGAAAGCCGGTCTTGGGCGGCCGGGAGGGAGCTTGATCCGCGTCTGCCCATCGGCCGCACATGAGGGTCCCACGCCCCATGCGCTTGCCGCGCGCAAGACAGTCGATCCAGCCCATGGTGTACGGCCAGTCCGGAGCGGCGTCTTCCAGAGATTCCTGAAACTCGTCGATGTCGTGGATGCGCCGGCTCTCCTGCCAAATCCACTGCGACGGGATGGAGTGAAGCCCGAACTCCACCTCGAGAATGTGCCCCGTGAGCCCCATGCCGCCAATGGTGGCTCTGAACAGATCGGGATGTTGCGCCGGGGAACACTCGACAACACGATCGTCGGCCACGCGCATCCTGAGGGACGTCACGTGATCGCCGAAATCACCGTCGCGGTGCTGATTTTTCCCGTGAACGTCGGCCGCAACCATCCCACCGAGAGTCACGAACTTCGTTCCAGGCGAAACGGGGGTGAACCAACCGCGCGGCATGAAGAGCCGGTTGAGCTCGTTCAGCGCAAACCCGGACTCCGCACGAAACACTCCGGTGTCTTGGTCGAAGCCAAGGATGCGATCTGCATAAGTGGTGTTGAGCACATCGGGCGAGTCCGAAGGTGGGAGCGATGCGTCGCCATAGGAACGCCCGAGACCGCGTGAGAGGTTCACATCGGCGCTGATGCGCTCGAGATCCTCCCCGACGCGCTCGCGACCCTGCGCGGAGTGCCGGCCCCAGCCCGAAAGTGTCGACAGCGGTGGCTCACGCATGGCGTTGGTAGTGTAGCGCCTCAGCGCGCAGCGGCGCGAGGCCGAACCGATTTGGCACGCTTCTTTGCAGGCAACCGCTTCTTTTTCGACTGTCCGTTCGACCCAGAACGGCGCGACCCCGGAAGCAACGCGCTTCGCAGCTCGCCGGCTCGGTCGGTGCGCTCCCAGGTAAACGTCTTTTCCGTCCGCCCAAAGTGGCCGTAAGCAGCGGTGAGCGTGTAGATCGGACGCAACAGGTCGAGCGTCTCGACGATCGCCCGTGGGCGGAAGTCGAACATCTTGGAAACGGCCGCGGCGATTTTCTCGTCGTCCACGCGTCCGGTGCCGAACGTCGTCACGTAGATGCCCATGGGCTTCGCAACGCCGATTGCGTACGCGACCTGTACCTCACACCGAGAAGCGATCTTCGCGGCAACGATGTTCTTCGCGACGTAGCGCGCGAAGTAGGCCGCGCTTCGGTCGACCTTGGAGGGGTCCTTCCCGCTGAAAGCGCCGCCACCGTGCCGGCCCATGCCGCCGTAGGTGTCGACGATGATCTTACGCCCGGTCAGGCCGGCATCGCCGTAAGGGCCGCCCACCACGAATCGCCCGGTTGGGTTCACATGAAACTTGGTCGACTTGTCGATCATCTTGGCGGGAAGCGTGGGTTTGATGACCTCTTCGAGGATCGCTTCTTTGAGATCTCGATGCTTCACTCCCTCCGCGTGCTGCGTGGAGACGACGATCGCATCAAATCGGGTCGGCCGGCCGTTTTCGTACTCGACGGTGACTTGGCTCTTTCCGTCCGGACGGAGCCATGGAAGGACCTTACGCTTGCGCACTTGGGCGAGGCGGCGCGCCAGCTTGTGAGCGAGGTCGATCGGCATCGGCATCAGCTGCCGAGTCTCGTCGACCGCGTAGCCGAACATCAGACCCTGGTCTCCTGCGCCCTGCTCCTTGCCTCCCGTTCTATCCACCCCTTGGGCGATGTCCGGCGACTGCAGCTCGACGGCCGTGAGAATACCGCAGGTCGCAGCGTCGAACCCCATCGAGGAGTCGGTGTAGCCGATACCCGCGATCGCATCTCGGACGATCGTCGCGATGTCGATCGTGGCCTTCGAGGTGACCTCGCCTCCGACGACCACGAAGCCGGTCTTGACCATCGTCTCAAGCGCGACGCGCGAACGCATGTCTTGGTCTATGTACGCGTCGAGCAGGGAATCACTGATTTTGTCGCAGATCTTGTCCGGGATGGCCTTCGGTCACCGACTCGGAAGTAAACAGATATCGGCTCATGCTGGCGGGGCTTTTATCCGCCGCGGCGCCAGTAGTCAATCGGAGCTTCAGTGCGCCGCTCAGAACGTCTGCGCAACGCCGTAAGTCGCCAAGATCTTCAGCCGTAGGGATCGCAGCTATCTGCCGGCAAAGCTCCTTCGCGCGCACGCGACCAGGACCGTCCCCATCCCGGAGGCTGAGCTCGGTTTCGCAATATCGAGCGAGTCCCACCAAATCTCCTGGTGCCCGTACATCCGCGACGCAGAACGTGATGCCGTCGAGATCATCCGACGACCCGCTGCAGGCTTTGGATCCCAAGCTCGCCGTTCGGGCAGATGTAGGTCATGTGCACGAGGTACCGACCCCTACCCTCGAAGACCTCGGCAACGAGCACGGTCTCTGCATCGAGAACTTCGAGCGCGTAGTAGTCGATGTCTTTTTCGTGGTGGAGGGTCGCTTGAAGCTGGACCCCCCACGCGTCCTGCATGCAGTTGAGGCCGGTCGAGCCACCGCAGATGAGCGAGAAGTTCTCGAAAGTGTCGTTGTACTCGAAAGGGTCGTCGCAAACACAACGGCCACTGCTGCAGCGGAAGCCGTTTTCGAAGCCGTTGTCTTGGCAGCTCCCCGCAAAGAGTGGGCTGACCGCAGATCGTCGTGCTTCCGCACTCGACGCCCTGAGCCTGACAGGTGCAGTCCCCGAGGCATTCGAAGGTCAGGTTGTCCGAGGGCACGCACTGATCGCCGTTGGCACACGGTGGGCACTGTGCTTGACCGCCGCAGCCGTCATCGAGACCGCCGGGTGGCGAACACTCGTTCTGAGCGCAGGGGAAGGTGGGAGCGCAGCACTCGCCAGCGACGCATATCTCGCCGGCGGGACAGGTGCCGCAGCCCAGATCGCAGTTGACCCCGGCCGGGCAAACGCATTCGTTGTCGACGCAAACCTGCTGCCCAAAGCACTGACCACAGTCGATCGGTCCCTCAGTTCCACCACATCGGGTCTGAATCGTGCCGCACTCCGCGCCCGGGCCAAAAGTCGCGCAGGTGAGCTCTTCGCAGCCGCACGTGAAGTTCTGCCCATTGGCACCGCATTGAGTCCCCTCGGGACAACCGCCGCAGTCGATCGAGCCTTCGCAACCGTCGGGAAGCGAACCACAGTCGATGGGGATCCCGAGGGCAGCGAACTCGCCCATGACCTGATCACAGCTCTTAGGCACGCAACCCGGTTCTTGAGCGTCGTAGCACCGACTGTCGCTGCTCCAGCAGAAGTACTCCGAAGGGCAGTCCGACTGCTGACCGCAGCCGAAGAGACCGTTCGGGATGGCGACGTTACACCCGCCGAGAAGAATGAGACCAAGAGACAGAGCGACGAGATGTTTCATCAGAATTTCCCCCTGACGGAGATCCCGGTCGGCCCGATGCTCACTTCGGGGATCTTTTCTTCGTGGCCTCCCGTGAGCTGCCAAATGACGCCCCCGATGACCCCAGCGGCCCCGAGACCCAAGAGTGCCACGCCGGCCTTCGTACGGCGCGGCCCTCGATCCGCCATGTCTTGGTATTCGGTGAAACTGGATCCGGCCGGCGCGTTCGACACGTTTTTCTGATCGCGTTGACCGAGCCCGACCAAGATCGCACCCGTCACCAGCGATGCGCCGCCTACTCCGATCGTGATCCACGGACCTGGGCCCGGGCCAACGTGCTGAGTGAGCGGTCTCTCGGCTTTGACCTGGGCCGCTGCTTCGATTGCGGCTCGCCTCGCCTCGATCTCGGCATCGAGCTCGGCCCGCTGTTGCGCACGAATTGCGGCGCGCAGAGCTTTGATCCGGCCCTCAACATGCTCTCGGTCGGGCGACTTTGGCCGTGCCTCGATGTATCCTTCATAGGCCTCGAGAGCCACGCCATCACGTCGCATTCGGTCAGAGACCGTCGCGATGTTGTAGAGCAAATCGGGGCTTTTCGTGAGCTCGTACGCGTGGCGAAAGCGAGCGAGCGCTGCCTCGAAATTGCCGTTCTGATAGGCCCTGGTGCCCGCGGCGAAGTCTCTTTTCGCCTGCGCAATTTGGGCGTCGCGCGAAGTGGACCCCTGTGCATGCACACCGCTCGCCGAAACTAAGGATGCGGCAACGATCGCCGCGACAAGAAGGAAACGCATCTCTCCCCACAAGTAAGAACGCCCGATAGGAGCGCTCCTTCAAGATAGCAGTTAGGGGAGGTAGAGGCCTACTCGTGCGCGATGCGAGGAGGCACGCCCTTCACGACGCGCGTGTCTCCGCGCCACTCGTTGCCGGCATGGGGGTAGTCGAGATTGTAATGTAGCCCACGGCTTTCTTTGCGAGCCTCGGCGCAACGGATGATCAGCTCGGCCACGTCTGCAATATTGCGAAGCTCCAACATGTCTCGATTCACGAGGTGCGCCCAGTAGTACTCGCGGATCTCCTCCTGGAGCATCGCAATGCGGCGAGCCGCTCTCCGCAAGCGCCGGTCGGTGCGGACAATGCCTACATAGTTCCACATGAAGCGTCGAAGCTCGTCCCAGTTCTGAGTGACCACGACGGCTTCGTCGCTCGGTACGGCCTGGCCAACATCCCAGTCCGGGACCCCTTCGAAAGCGGCCTCGAGCTCAGAGGAGGATCTCGCACGCGCCGCAATCGCCGCGCGGTGACCGTACACGAGCCCTTCGAGCAGTGAATTCGATGCGAGTCGATTTGCACCGTGGAGGCCCGTACAGGCCACCTCGCCAACGGCCCAGAGGCCCGGAAGTATAGTGTGGCCCTCGTCGTCGACCACGACTCCCCCGCACATGTAGTGCGCCGCGGGCACCACGGGGATCGGCTCACGAGTCATGTCGACGCCGTACTCGAGGCATCGAGCGTGGATGTTGGGGAACCGTTCGACCAAGTACGACGCGGGCTCGTGCGTCATGTCGACAAAGACACACTCGTCGCCCGTGCGTTTCATCTCGTAGTCGATGGCACGAGCGACGACATCGCGAGGCGCGAGGTCCTTCATCTCGTGATGCGCGCCCATGAAAGCCGTGCCGTCCCGAGAGCGGAGGATACCGCCTTCCCCACGGAGCGCTTCACTCACCAGAAAGCTCTTGGCCTCCGGGTGATAGAGACAGGTCGGGTGAAACTGAAAGAACTCCATGTTGGCAACCTCGGCGCCGGCACGATACGCCATGGCCACGCCGTCGCCCGTCGCGACGTCGGGGTTCGAGGTGTAGAGGTAGACCTTCCCCGCGCCCCCCGTCGCAAGGATGGTCTCCCTGGCCAGGAGCGTCTTGACGTCGCCGGTCGTCTCGTCGAGGACGTAGGCCCCAACGACCCGCGACGAACCAGCGGGTGTCTCGGTCTGGACCAGATCGATGGCCATGTGGTCTTCGTAGATCTCGATATTGGGTGAGGCCGCCACCGCCTCGATGAGAACCCGCTGCACCTCTTCACCGGTGACATCGCCAGCATGAACGACGCGGCGTGCGCTGTGGCCACCTTCGCGCGTCAGATCCAGCGACTCGTTCTCTTCGATGCGACTGAACCGAGCCCCGAGCTCCATCAGCTCCCGGATCCGACTTGGGCCGTCGCGAACCACCATTTCAACGATGTCCCGTCGCGACAGGCCGCAACCCGTGTTGAGCGTGTCTTCGACGTGGGCTTCGAAAGAGTCGGTGGGATCGAGCACGGCCGCTATCCCACCCTGCGCCCAGTTCGTCGCCGAGTCGGTTCGACTGCGCTTGGTCACCACCGTGACCTTGCCGTCGAGGGCCGCCTCGAGCGCAAAGCTCAGACCGGCCACACCGCTACCCAGCACTAGGTAGTCACATTCGGCTCGCATGAGCGGGGCAGTCTATCAGTCGTTGTAACAGGGGGCTACAGGGGTAGCTCGTAAGGACCGCGGGGCCCACTCGGAGGGACGTAGTACTGCAGGTAGGTCACGCGATAGCCCCCGAGGCTGCGAACCACGTGGTCACCCAACTGATAGCCCGCTAGCTTCAGCTTTGCCTCCCCGTCAGGCAGGAAGGTCAAGACATCGAAGGCCCTAGGTTGGAATAGTGCGACGATGTCCCCAACCAGCCCGGTTAGATCGCTCTGAAAATCGTAGTTGGTCTCGAAGCTCACGTAGCTCCCCATCTCTTCGGGAGTGACATGAAATGTGTAATATTCCTCTCCCCGAAGGGCGTTCAGGGAATATCCGGCCGGGTCGAAGACATGTTCGGATGTGTCGAACCCGGGTAGAACACTATCGATGCCAAGCGCGACTGCCAACGAACGGCCCTCCGATGCCTCAGCGGTCATGAACCGCGCAGCCACGCGTTCATCGATACCGTGCATCAATACCTCGAGGGTCGGATCATTCGTTTCGGGAACGAACGCGCGCGTCGTATGGAACATCTGCACGTAGTGTCCATGCTGATCGCCAAACCGAAGCGCGCGCCCGGGAACGATGCCCTGCAGCCGCCGGGCGTCCTCGATGAAAGTCGTGGGCTGGCGTTCGGGAAAGTGCTCCTTCTTACGCTCGTAAACGAGGAATGCGATCGAATCGACGGAAATGGTCTGGAGCAATCGCTCGACCGAGTCGACCAAAGTCGTCAGGCCGCAGGTAATCATCACGCAGTAGTCGTCGAAGACGAACAAGCTCGACTCGGACAGGAGGTAAGCGTCACAGTGACCGTTGCGAATCACGGAGATGACTTCTGCCCCCGCAGCGCGTACGACGTCCCGCCAAGTCTCGTCTCCGAGGGACCGCAACGACGGAGAGTCTGGCGTAACGACCAGCTCAAGCTTCTTTTCGGGACCTTCGAAAAAGCTCGTGGTCGCCATATGACCGACCATGATGAGCCGAACAGAGCTGAGCGCAAGCGCGGAAGGCTCGTTTTGGCGCCTCCTCGAAGCGGGATATACACTTCCGTGACGATGCGTTTGTCCATTCCGATTGCGGTGGTCGCCGCCAGCCTCGCGCTGGGTACGGCCACATCTGCGGGCGCCGATATCTATCGGTGCAAGCGAGCGGATGGGACGCAGCACTATACGAACCTCCGAGAACGGGGTGGTCGCTGCCAGGTCGTCGTCCGGAGTAGCAAGAAGTCGAGAACGAAGAGCAGTGCGAGGAAGTGGTCGAGCACGAGAAAGAAGCCCACGGGGACGAGCGCCAAAGATCCCGATCGCTACACGCGGTACAACAACCTGATCGCCGAGGCCGCGCAGCTCTACCGACTCCCACACTCGTTCATCCGCGCTGTCATGCGCGTCGAAAGCAACTTCAACCCCAGCGTCGTCAGTCGCGCGGGCGCGATGGGTCTGATGCAGCTCATGCCCAAGACCGCACGCTCGATGGGCGTCTCGGACCCATTCGATGTTCGACAGAACGTTCTCGGTGGCGCGCGGTACCTGCGCATCTTGGCAAACCGCTTCAAGGGAGACTTGATCCTGACGGTGGCGGCGTACAACGCCGGGGAAAGCGCAGTCGAGAAGTACAACGGGATACCACCCTACCAAGAGACGCAGCGTTACGTGCGCCGAGTGCTCAAGCACTACTATGCCTATCGCTCCGAGATTTCGCCCTGAACGATGACCACGACGTTGATCGCGGCGTTGGTGGTGGGGTTGCTGGCGCCCGTGGTGCGTGGACTCGCCTGGGGGGTTCCCTTTGGCCTGTTGTCGATCAGCACGGTCCTGGTGTCCTTCGCGGGGTCGACACTCACCGTTCTGCTCATCGGGGCTACAGCGGAGTTTCTTCTGCGAGCGGCGGAGCTCACGCCAGACCAGGCCGACAGGGTGGCGGGTGGTATCGGGGCGCTGGGGGGGTTCGTTCTATTGCTGAGCTCGGCTCGCCGAATGCGACATGTGCGGGGCTTGTCCATCCTGTGTCAGCGACTCGGCGAGGAAGACGCGCAGCCCACGGCGCTCAGGGCTCTCGGGCGTCTGCTGGATCGCGTGAAAAGGAGCGACACCGGTCAACACATCGGCTTGGTGCTGATGGCCACGGGCCCGTTGACCCAGGCATCCCTATGGGAAGTGGCGCGGGCAAGGCTCTCGAGCATCGAGGAGCAAAGCCTGACGCCGGCCCAATCCATACTTCGAAACCAGGCGCTCGCGACGTGTCAGCTGCAGTTCGGCGAGCTGGATGCAGCGCAGAATACCATCGGCAGTATCCCCCGACCTGCGGAGCCGTCGATCGAGGTCTGGCTGGTCGCAATGGAGGCTCTCCTTCTGGCCGTGCGGGGAGAGCTCGAGGCCGCCGAAGCTAAGCTCCGCGGTCAGGACACCTCGGACAACCCAGCACTCGGAGCGTCACATCGACTCGTGCGGGCGCACATTCTGGCAGGTCACGATCAGCCGGAGGCCGCGCTCGTCGAACTGAAGGCCCTTCGCCAAGCCGCCGGTCGCGCGGGCCTCGAACGCGCGTTGCACCCAGACGGTCCTGCTAGTGAGCTCGCACGCGAGCTCATCGAGGCGGAGGAATCCAGGACACTCTCGTAGTCGTGATCGTGGTCGTGATCGTGGTCGTCTTCGTGCTCGACTACGACTACGACGACGACCACGACCACGAAGACGACTACAAAGACGACAAGGGGTCGCCTAATCCGGCTTGAAAATCACCTGCTGCGTGCGATCCGTATCATAAAACTGTGGATACCGATCAAACGTCACAGCACCGAATGTATTCACGACGACCGAGAACACTGCGCACGCCCAAAACACCGCACGAAAGCGCCGCCTTCCAAGCGCGACCAGAACGAAAACCAGGGGTAGGTAGTCGAGGGAGAACCGGTAACCGAACTGAACCCATCCTGTGTTCTGGTAGAGGAGCGTGCAGAGGGCTGTCGGAATCACAGCTGCCCACAGAGCGACTATGGTCGCATCGACGCGCTTCGGCCAAAGGCTCCACAGAAGATTCGGCGTGGTGAACCACAAGGCCAGTCCATGCCGGCCTATCCGAACGAAGGGGTTGGATGCGTAGAGCCACGGTAACGACACGAAGAATACGGTCACGTTGCGGCCGAGGTAGTGAAGATCGAACAGGCCCCACGTTTCGATTCGTGACCGCCAGCGAATCTGAAGAAAGCGGTGTCCAAATTCGAACGGATCGTAGAAGCGGGCGAAATTATGCCACATCGCAAGCAGAACCAAAGCCGCGAGCGGGAGCGCGAACCGACCGAGCAAACGAGCAAACGAGGGAAACGAGACCGGTCCTCCGCTCGAGCGGCGTGACGTCCGAATCGCTTCGAGCGCGAAGAAGGGCGCGAGCAGGAGGGTTGCGGGTCTACTTAGGAACGCGAATCCTAGCATCAGGCCTGCGGCCGCCGGCCGACGCGCCTCGAACGAAAACAGGAGATACAGGCAGCTCGCCGCGGTTGCCACGACATGCGCCGCGAACCAAACACTGCCCTGCACGGACACGAAGAAGTACACCGATCCGACGGCGAACAACGCCGTAACGAGAAGGTCATCGCGCAGAGTACGCCGGCTTCGCCCAGATTCGCGAACCAGGCGCAACACCAGAAAGAGAAACGCCGGGGCAAGACCGGCGAACAACGTCCAGAACAAGCGGTCCCAGGTGGCGAGTCCGAAGATCGCGACAATCGGCGTCAGCAGGACCGCAGGAAGCGGCGGAAAGGAGACGTACCAGCGGTAGCGCGCAGCATCATCGCCGGTTGACGAGAAATGACCCGCAGGGCATGCAGCCCGTTCGTCACGGTCGAAGCACGCCCAGTCGTTCGTGCCCGGCGGACTCCCCCCGACATCCAGACGCCCGTCGAGCCATCCTTGCGCGAGATGCACGTAATGATTGTTTGGGGACGGTGAAAACAGGCGCCCACTCGAGGTGAGACAGTAGACGGCCGAAAATATCACGAAGATGGCTAGCGGGATGGCCCACCGTTTCTCCCAAATCGACACCAGGGCAGGATAACCGGCCTTGTCTGGCTGCCGGAAGTTTGTCCACCTTGACGGCGTGAAACTGCCGCCCTAGTAGATCCCAGTTGACCGGACTCGGAGGTTTTCATGGGCTCCCCCACCCTTGAGGCAGTAAACAACGCTCTTCGCCAAGTCGAAGATCCCATTTTTCGAAAGCCCATCGGCGAGCTGGGAACGCTCCTCGATGCGCGGGTCGAAGACGGGCGCGTCTGGGTGAAGATCAGGGTGAGCTCTCCATCTGAAGAAGCTCAAAAGACGATTCGGCGGCGGGTAGATGAAGCGCTCCAGCCGCTCGACGTTGGATTCGTCGAAGTGGAGCTCACGGTCGACGTGCCGACACGCGAGACGACCAGCACAGATCCCATCCCCGAGGTCCGGAACGTGATCCTGGTGATGAGCGGCAAGGGCGGCGTCGGTAAGAGCACCGTCGCCACCAATCTGGCGCTCGCCCTGCGACGGTTGGGCTCGAGGGTCGGGCTCCTCGACGCGGATATCTATGGCCCTTCGCTCCCCACGATGCTCGGGATACAGGGGCAACCGACGTCGAAAGACGGCAAGCAGATCCAACCGCTACAGCGGTTCGGCATCAAGCTGATGAGCATCGGCTTCCTCCTCGAGGACCCCAAACAGGCAGTGGTTTGGCGCGGCCCGATGCTCCACGGCGCACTCCAGCAGTTCGTGAGCGACGTCGATTGGGGAGGCCTCGACTACCTGGTCATCGACATGCCGCCAGGCACCGGAGACGTCGCGCTCACCTTGGCGCAACGCTTGCGCATCACGGGCGCGATCATCGTTACGACCCCCCAGGAGGTCGCGCTCCAGGACGTCTACAAGGCGGTATCGATGTGTCGGAAGCTCAATGTCCCCATTTTGGGTGTCGTCGAGAACATGAGCTACTTCGTCGATAGCGCCGGCGTCACCCACGAGCTGTTCGGAAGCGGCGGCGGGCAGCGTATCGCGGAATTCGCCGAGGCACCCCTGTTCGGACAGGTACCGATCGATCCCCAGGTGCGCGAATGGGGAGACCAAGGAACTCCCGTCGTGCAGGCGGCGCCCTCCTCTCCGTCGGGTCAGGTATTTGCCAGCATCGCGGATGCGCTCGCGGAGCGCATCGCCCGTGAGCACTTCGAACGCGGTGGTGCCGAGACCGCGCCTGAAGGCGAAGGGCCAAAGAGACTTCGAATCCTCCGGTGAGCTATAAGTACTCGCGTGGACCTCTTTGAGCGCCAGGTCGAGTCGAGCTCGCCCCTAGCGGACCGAATGCGGCCGAACCGACTGGAAGATGTCGTCGGCCAAGAGCACCTGCTCGGGGACGGACACATTCTGGCTCGCGCGATTCGTTCCGATCGCATTCCTTCGATGATCCTCTGGGGACCACCCGGCACCGGCAAGACTTCGCTGGCACACGTGATCGCAAACGAGACGAGTTCGATCTTCATCCCCTTCAGCGCCGTGCTCGGCGGTGTCCCTGAGCTTCGAAAGATCATTGCGGCGGCCAAGGAGCAGAAGAACTACTACGGGAAGAAAACGATCCTCTTCATCGACGAGATCCACCGGTTCAACAAAGCACAGCAGGATGCGCTCCTCCCCCATGTGGAGAATGGCACGGTGACCCTGATCGGGGCGACGACCGAGAATCCGTCCTTCGCGGTCAACTCCGCACTGCTATCGCGTGCGCGTGTCTTCGATCTGAAGCCGCTCGAACCCGCTCACCTGCGAGCCGTAGTGGAACGCGCACTAAGAGATGACGAGCAGGGCGTCGGGCACGTGCCCCACCAGGTCGAGGACGACGCCATTACGGCGATCGCGGAGAACGCCCGCGGAGACGCACGGCGTGCCCTGTCCGCCCTAGAGCTCGCAAGTGACTATGCGCAGTCTGCGGGGGTCGAACGGGTGACGGTGCCGATCGTCCAAGAAGCCCTCGCGACGCAGACCCTCCTCTACGACAAATCTGGAGAAGAGCACTACAACGTGATCAGCGCGTTCATCAAATCGATGCGCGGAAACGATCCGGACGCGGCGATCTATTGGATGATGCGGATGTTGGAGGCTGGGGAAGATCCACTGTTCATCCTCCGCCGCATGCTGATCTTCGCAAGCGAGGACATCGGCAACGCCGACCCGCGCGCTCTCGAGCTCACGGTGAGCGCCGACGCCGCATTTCGAAGGCTCGGAATGCCCGAAGGGATCTTTCCGATGGCGCAATGTTGTACGTACCTCGCTAGCGCGCCAAAGAGCAACGCCTCCTACAAGGCATGGACGGCTGCTCGAGTTGATGTGCGTGAGCTCGGCGCCCTCCCCGTGCCTTTGAAGCTTCGGAACGCGCCCACAGAGGCCATGGAGTCCTGGGGATACGGTGAGGGATACCATTACCCCCACGACGAAGGCGGTCACACCCCGGGGGAGACCTATTTGCCGGATCGCTTGGTCGGACGCCGCTACTATCGCCCAAACGATGCCGGGTTCGAAGCGCGCATTCGGCGGCGCCTGGAAGATCTCCGGGGGGCTCTCAAGTCGAGGGTGGACGTGTCGGGCGAGCCTGACGAAGGCGAACCCTGAAGACCGCGGCGCCTTTCTCCCCGTCTGCCTCGATCGAGCCGCCGACACCGTCGAGAACGACAGCCGCGGCGAACAAGCCGACGAAGCGACCGTATCGTCCATCGAGCCGCCCTTTGAGGTCTTTCTGCCCCTCTAGCGTAAAGGCCTTAGCGCGGAGCTCCGGGGCAATTGCCTCGCCGGAATCCTGGACCTCGATGACGACCCTGTTGCTCTCCTCGTAGACGCGAATCGCCGCAGTGGTGTCGGGTGCGTTGGCGCGCGCGTTGTGTAGTAACAGATCGACGACTTCGACTCCAACTTGCGCCCCCCGTGCGTAGAGTTGGCCCGTGTCGTCGATTTCGATCGTGACCGGAACCGGTGTTTCCTGGCGCTCGAGTCGTCGGATGAAAACGCCGGCATCGCCGTTCGCAGCCTCGAGTGGGACCTGACCGGTGAACCACCGGCTGATCCATGCAAGGAGATCGAGCCCTCGGCGTAGCTCCCCCACTGCCAGCTTCACGTCTGCAAGCGCTTCGATCGAATCGATATCCGGCAGACCCACTTCCTGCAGAAAGTCGGCATTGGCGCTGATGGTGGCGGCGGGATTGCGGAGGTCGTGAACGAGAAGACCGAGCGCGTGCCCCATTTCCTCCGCATTGATCACATCCGGCTTCGCCACGACACACCCCTACCACGGCGATCAACTCAAGGGAAGAAGAGCACCTGGTCGTCCCCATGCTCCTCGACGAGCGCAGCGATGTACGAGAGAATCGTAGCACGGCGGTCTAAGAGCGCTGTGATCTGTGTGTCTGTCACGAGCGACTCGGAGCGGTGACTCGGGTCTTGCGCGAGCTCCTGCTGGATGGCGTTTCGGTCGAGAACGACGAGCTGGTCGACTACTCTCTTGGAGAACCGCTCCGTTCGCGTGAGATCCCCGAGCATCCTCTCGTAGAGCTTTTCGTTCATGCCCCAGAAGGCGCGGTCATTGTCCACCAAAAAGGCGCGAGTGCCCTCTGCGTCCATCAAGAGATTACCGCCGCTGTACCTGTCCCAGTTGCCGACGAGAAAATCAAAGAGCGTCATGGTCGACAGGTCCTGTGCGAGTTTCATCTTGCGGGGCGGTATCGTGCCCTCGATGCGAAGCCAGGTCTGCCAGGTGCTCTTCTGGCCCTCCAAACCCCTTCGCGCACCCTTGATCCAATATGAGGCAGCGCCAACCACGGTCCCATCGTCCTCCCACGAAGTCGACCGCTGCACCGAGCTCCACCGGTCGAGCTTGTCTTTGTGGAAGCGGGTCTTGATCTCCCTTCGAGTCGCCCGCCGAAAAATCGTCGGCGGGACGTTGTCTAGGAGCAGCAACCGGCTCACGCGGTATGCCGCAATCTCGGATTGATACCCATGCTCCATGACACGGCTCTTGACTTTGTAACTAGCGGTGACCCGAGACGCCGTGCGCATCCGGAAGACGACGGAAGTTCGTCCAACCGGCTTGAACTGACGCGAGGGCGAGGTCGCGAGGGCGTGCAGGAGCGCGTCCTGAGAGACGGTGGTTCCGACGAAGGACGGCAGCGGATCCGGTTCCGCGCTCACATGCGCGCCCGCCCAGGTCACCAGTACCGCAGCTAGCAGGAGGCTGGCGAACTCCCACGAATAGGCTCTTCGCAATGTTGCCCCTGAGCTAACGTCGCCGCTCCTGCTCTCGGCGCTCGAGCTCGTCGCGGACGGCCCGAGCTCCTATTCGAAACCCGAACGCGAAGCCGATCAACAAGATGCCCGGGATGTAGATGATGTGGGCGATCGAAGGCATTACTGGCCACCGGTCGCCCGAATCTCGGCACTGAGCCTTTCGAGCTCATCGGCCGTCTGCTTTTGAAGCCCTCGTATTCGAAGAAGAAAAACGAACAGGAGCACCCACACGATTGCGTACGCGGCTAGCAGCAAAGCCCCACCCGGAACGTTCTCCGCGTCGGGACCGCGCACGCCCACGAACTGCGTAGCTCGTTCCTCGGCGGGATCCTCGGTGACGTGTTCGCTCGTGGAGTCCGGTTCGGCTACTTCGTCCTGAGCGAGCAAGCCCGGAGCAATGAAAACCGTGCTAGCCAACACGAACGCGACGATCAAAGCTCGCATGTCGTTCCCTTCATCGGTACATCAACTCTAAGCGCAAACGCGCGGTTTCGTCCCGCTGTCTTTCGATCGCGGCTCGGGTCCAAATCAGAAGAATCGCCAACCCGGTGAAAGCCAGGAAGCTCAAGCCAAGCGCCCAGTACATCTCCGACTCGAGGCCGCCGCCCTTGCCGGTGATGACCGTAGGGTGCACCCCTCTCCAGCGTTGCACGCTGTAGTGGATCAGCGGCAGGTCCACCAAACCGAAGACCGCCAGACCCGCGGCGAATCGCTTCTCGACTTCGCCCGCGTTTCCCATCGAGCGAAGGGCGAGATAGGCGGCGAAAATCATGCCGGCAAGCAGCGTTGTCGTGAGCCGGGGGTCCCATGTCCACCAGACACCCCAGGCTTTACGCGCCCAAAGGGGGCCGGTGAGTAAAACGATGAGACAGAACAACGAGCCCACCTCGGCGCCAGCCACACCGAGCGCGTCCCATTTGGGATCCCGCTTGATGAGATAGATCAAGCTGCCGAGCGCAGAGACGCCGAATCCGACGTACATCGCGTAGGCGCTTGGGACGTGGAAATAGAAGATCTTCTGCACGATGCCCATTTGCATCTCGACAGGCGCGACGACGAAAATCGCGTAGAGAGTTACACCGAACAACGTGAAGGTGCTGAACAACACCAGCCCCCATAGGGTGGAGCTGCCCGACCGTCGTGCACCGCTCATGCTCATCCTCGGTTCGGACGCTAGCATGCGGGTCGGTTTGCCGCTATTCCAAGGCACCGCTAAAGAGGGCGCTGATGGATCTCCTCGACCGACGTTTCCTATTCGTGGTCGGCAAGGGCGGTGTCGGCAAGACCACAGTGGCGACCGCGCTGGCGCTCGAGGCGAGTCGCCGCGGTAAGAAAGTCCTTCTTGCAATGGTCAACTGCAAGGAACGCGTCAGCCGGCTCCTCAGCACCGATCCTATTGGCCCGGAGATCGTCACCCTGCGCGAGAACCTAGACGCCGTGAACATGACCCCGGACGCAGCCCTGGAAGAGTACGGGATGATGATCGTGAAGGTGCGCGCCGTGTACAACGCCCTCTTTGGCAATCGTCTCGTCCGAGCCTTTCTAAAGGGCACGCCCGGCCTCGAAGCCTGGTCGATGCTGGGCAAGGCCTTTTATCATGCCTCGCCGCCGAGAGGAGAGCCCGACTACGATCTCGTGATCGTCGACGCCCCAGCGACGGGCCACGCCCTCGACATGCTGCGGGTCCCGTTCGTGATCCAAAGCGTAGCGCCCCCCGGTATCATGCGGCGCGATGCCACGCGCGCCGTTGAGCTTTTGCAAGATCCCGCCCGGGCTGGGACGGTCGTCGTCACCATCCCCGAGTACATGCCGACCAGCGAGACGCTCGAGCTCGCGAGCGCGCTCACCGAGGAACTGAGGATTTCCGTTCTCCGTCTCGTGATCAATCGTGTGCTGCCTGTCCTATTTGCCGAAAAAGAGCACGCGGCGATCGAGGAGCTGCCGGCCACGCTTGCTGAAGACACCGAGATTCAGGGGCTCGCCGTTGCGGGAAGGCGACGCGTGTTGCGTGAGACCGTCCAATACCGAGCGGTCAAGCGTGTCCGCGCTCACGTCGAGGCTCCTTGCAGCGAGTTGCCCTACGTCAACGGCCTAGAAACAAACCCGAACGCCATCGACCTGCTCAGCAAAGCACTGGCCAGCCCAGAATGATCGCTTGCGAGCGGTCACGAATCCACTAGCTTCCCGAGCAAAGGGCAACATGCCTCGTTCGGCTACATCAGGTCTCTCGTTCCAGTCACCGTTGATCTTCGAGCAAGGTTCGCCGGACCGCAGTGGTGCATCGCTGACCACGGACGACCTACCAGCCGTCGACCCGAAGGCTGCATTGGGCTCGATGGCCAGGAAGAACCCGCCGATGCTGCCTGAGGTGTCGGAGCCCGAAGCCGTACGGCACTACGTTCGGCTCAGCCAACAGAACTTCGCCATTGACACCGGGATGTACCCGCTCGGCTCTTGCACGATGAAATACAACCCAAAGGTAAACGAATGGGCGGCGCGTTTGGCAGGGTTCGCGGACCTTCATCCGTACATGCCGGACGACCTCGTGCAGGGAGCCCTCGAGCTCATGTGGCGCCTCGAGCAGGGGCTCGCGGAAGTGTGTGGCATGGACCGGGTTTCGCTCCACCCCGCCGCGGGCGCGCAAGGCGAGCTCGCCGGCCTGATGATGATCCGCGCCCATCATCGCGCTCAGGGTCGAGACCCGAAGAAGGTGTTGATCCCGGATACTGCCCACGGAACGAACCCTGCATCCTGCACGCTCAACGGGCTCCGGGCAGTCCCTTTCCCCGTCGGCGAGGACGGGATCGTCAGCCCCGCCGCTCTTGCGTCTTTCGTCGACGACGACGTGGCGGCTATCATGGTGACCAACCCCAACACCGTTGGGCTCTTCGAAACGCACATGCCCGCAATCGCGGAGCTGATTCACGCCAAGGGCGGGTTGGTCTACGGTGACGGCGCCAATCTGAACGCGCTCATGGGTAAGGCTCGACCCGGAGACCTCGGCATCGACGTGATGCAGCTCAACCTCCACAAAACGTTCACGACGCCGCACGGTGGCGGCGGTCCAGGCTGCGGTCCAGTCGGTTACAAAGCCCTTCTCGACCCGTACGCGCCGGTTCCGGTCGTCGAACAGCGCAACGGACGTTTCGTTCTCGATCACGACGATCGCCCGGCGTCGATCGGCAGGCTGCGTTCGTTCCAGGGGAACTTCGGTATGATGGTGCGCGCCTATACCTATCTTCGCGAGATGGGCGCGGAGGGGCTGAAGCGCGCCACGGAGCTCGCGGTCTTGAACGCCAACTACTTGCGGGCGCGTCTCGGCGAGACCTGGCACGTACCGTACGACACGATCTGTATGCACGAGGTGGTGATCAGCGACCGGCACCTCAGACAGACGGGAGTCACCACCATGGACGTTGCCAAACGCCTCATGGATTACGGTTTTCACCCACCGACAGTCTACTTCCCGTTGGTCGTGAAGGGCGCGATGCTGATCGAACCCACCGAAACCGAAAGCATGCAAACCCTCGACGAGTTCGTCGAAGCCATGCAGGCGATCAGTGACGAAGCGTCGCGCGAGCCCGAGCTGGTCAAGTCTGCGCCGCAAGTCACACGTTTGCGTCGTCTCGACGAGACTCGCGCTGCTCGAAAGCCCGTTCTGCGTTGGACAGCTCCTGAGACACCGCACGAACCATCGTCTGCTTCTGATGAAACGGAAGAAACGCGGCCTTGAAGCCATTGATGATCATCCGCCGGATGTCGTCCTGATCGAGCCCCATGCGCGTATGACAAAGCCAAAGCTCGCGCGACACCGTCGTGTCGGCGATGAGCCGGTTGTCGGTGTTGATCGTCACGCGTAACCCGAGGTCGTGATAGAGCTTGAGCGGGTGAGTGCGCAGGTCTTTGACCGCACCCGTCTGGACGTTGGATGAAGGGCAGCACTCGAGCGCGATCCGATGGTCGTTGACGTAGTGGAGCAGATCCCCGTCTTCCCTGAGACGACAAGCATGACCGATGCGGTGCGCGCCGCAGACGTGAATCGCCTGGTGAATCGACGCGGGCCCGTAGGCTTCACCCGCATGAATGGTGACAGCGATGTTGTTGTCTCTAACCAACTTGAAGGCGCGCAGGTGGTGCTTGGCGGGGTTGTCGTACTCGGCTCCGGCCAGATCGAACCCGACGACACCGCGGTTCTTGTAGGCCACCGCAAGCTGCGCCATTTCGAACGAAGACTCCGGCGAGATGTTGCGAATACCGCAGAGGATGACGTTGGCCACGATCCCGTGGTCTTTTTGGGCATCCCAAAGACCGGCAAGCACCGCTTCGACGACCGTTGTGAGCCGGAGGCCGCCGCGGGTGTGAAGCATCGGCGAGTACCGCACCTCCATGTAGCGGACGTTCTCGGCAGCGGCGTCCTCGGAGAGCTCGAAAGCCACTCGGTACAGGGCTTCGGCGTCCTGCAGAACCTTGAGCGTGGTGTCAAAGGCCTTGAGGTATTCGACGAGCGAGTCCGCGTTTTCTCCGCAATGCAGGGCCTTGGCCAAGCCCTCACGGGTATCGGCAGGTAGCTCTACGCCCTGTTTGTCGGCAAGCTCGAGCATCGTCGAAAGACGTAACGACCCATCCAAGTGCACGTGGAGGTCGGTCTTGGGCAGCCCTTCGATGTAAGAAAGCGTGAGCTCCATGCACCTTCATTATAGCGAACACCGACCTCGACCTCCACGCGGGGCTCTTCGCCTCCGATGTCAGCCGTTTCTGGTGAAACCGCCCAAGATCTCGACCACCTCGTCGAGACGCTTGGCCGCGACGCTCACGCGAGTCGGCATTCCGCCGTTAAGACCGAGGGCGTCCACGAGGTCGATGCCACTATCGAACCTGGCGGCCGCCGTGACGGTCGTTTCGTCGTGCACGAGGGAGATCGGCGCCAGCTCTTGGCCAATCAGTAGTAGCGCCGTCTTGTCATAGGGGCCGTCACGGTGGGTGGCGTCGCAGATCGCCAGGCCGCCGCTGACGACATACCTCGCTGAGAGTCGTTTGGCCTCCCTTTCCATCGCTTCGAGCCCGGCGGCGGCGGTTTGGAATTCACGATACATGGCCGCGTCATCCGCGCCCTGTGCAAGATAGCGAACGATCAAGCCTCGCAGACTCTCGTCCCGCGGCCGCGCTCGGAGCGCCCGATCCAGCACGCGAGCCCTCTCACTTGGCTGGCCGAGTCGGGTGTCGATCGCGCGGGCGTCATCGTCCGCACCTTCGTAGGGCTCGATCCCGCTCCGGATCCACTTCGCCGCAGAGCAGAGGCCATCGAAGTCGAGATGACAGCAGATCGTGTCGACGTGACCGGCCACCTCAACGCGCTCGGGCGTGACCATTTCGGGGCAAGCGCCGTGTTGCGCCTTCGTTCGCAGTACGAATCGCGGGTCGTGGGCATAGTCTGTGTGCCGCTCGTGATCGTGATGATCGATCCACATGGCGAGCCGAGACCCTAGCCCTTGGATGAAGGGAAGTGTGGTCTTCTCGTAATTGGCCCCGCCTGCGTTCGCAGCGAAGGCGACATCCAGCACGACCACACGTCCTGGGAGGCTCTCTGGCTTCGGCAACTTACGGGGCGTTCCGTAGGCCAAATGCGGGAAATCACCCACCAGATGATCATGCGTCCCCCTCGTATACAGCGCAACTGCTCACTTGCACCCGGCGTTTTTCCCAAACCGATGTCTCTGGGAAACAAAGTGGAAACGGAGACCAGGCATAGATCCACCGTACCGCGGCCGAGAGTGCGCTGCGGACATGACTAAGAGGTGAGAGATCATGGAAGACCAACTTGCAGAACTGACAGCGTCGACGGCAGAACTGACGACGTTTGCGAACGCCCTGTGGGTTCTCGTGAGCGCCGCACTCGTGTTCTTCATGCACGCCGGCTTCGCACTGGTGGAAAGCGGGTTCTGCCGCAGGAAAAACGCGGTTATGGTGCTGATGAAGAACTTCGGCGTCATCGCTGTTTCGTCGCTCGTATTCTACCTGGTGGGATACGGAGTGATGTTCGGGGAAGGCAATGCCTTCTTGGGGCTCGCTAGCTTCTTCCCGAACAACGGAGGAGCAGACGCGGATCTTCCGCCGTACGTGTTCCTGTTCTTCCAGCTGGTCTTCGCGGCGACCGCCTGCACGATCGTGTCCGGCGCGATCGCAGAGCGCGGCCGGCTCCTCACCTTTTTCGTATTCACCGCACTCGCCACCTTGCTGATCTACCCCATCGTCGGCCACTGGGTGTGGGGCGGCGGCTGGCTCTCCGAGCTAGGCTTCGTCGACTTCGCCGGCAGCACCGTCGTGCATGGTGTGGGTGGCGGTATGGCCCTCGCCGGCGCGCTCATCATCGGACCACGCCTCGGCCGTTACCTCAAGGACGGCACCTCCCGCCCAATGCCGGCGCACAACTTCCCGCTCGCGGCACTGGGCGTGCTGATTCTGTGGTTCGGTTGGTTTGGCTTCAACGGAGGCTCGGAGCTCGCCATCGACGCCGAGGTCGGCCGCATCGTACTGGTCACCAACATCTCGGCCTCGGCTGGCTTCCTTGCCGCACTGGCATGGATCCGCATGCGCAGCGGACTGCTCGACCTATCGATGGCCTTGAACGGTGCACTCGCGGGGCTCGTAGGCATCACCGCAGGTTGCTACAACATCCCCGGTGGGTGGGCGATCGTGGTCGGCCTTCTCGCTGGTGTCATCTGCGTCGAAGGCGTGCTCGCACTCGACAAGCTGAAGATCGACGACCCGGTCGGTGCGATTACGGTCCACGGTATTTGCGGTATGTTCGGCACCATCGCGGTCGGCCTGTTCGGTTATGGCAACGCGGCCGAGCTCACGGAGCCGCTGGGACTCTTCGTCGGTGGCGGCGCATCGCAGCTCGTCGTTCAGGCGTACGGCACGCTGGCAGGTGTCGCCTTCGCGTTTGGCGTCGGCTCGATCGTTTGGCTCGCCATGAAGTTCCTCATCCCGGGCGGCGTTCGCGTCTCCGCGGCGCACGAGCTCGAGGGTCTCGACATCTCCGAGTGTGGCGTCGAAGCCTACAACGAAGAGCTGGCGGGTGTTCACGCGGACATCCCTGCGGGCGCTACGGCACGAGAGGCCGCCGGCGTCATGGTCCCCGCGGAGAACAGCTAACTGGTTCATGGATAGTGGAGAGTCTCGTTTAACAAGGGTTGGAGCGTGGAAACACGCTGGAGTGGAGGTAGTGATGAGTAAGTTTCTTTCCCTGGCGGTGGTGTGCAGTCTGGCATCCCCCGCGATGGCCCTCGCGCAGGACGACGTGGTGGTCGAGGAAGTGGAAGTGGTCGAGGTCGAGACGGTCGAACCGACCGCCGAGCCTACGAAGCCGGCCATCGAGGATGTCGCACCGCCCAAAGTGGCCGCCGATGACATGGCCGCGGAATACGCGGGCGAGGAAGGCGACGAGGAGCATCCGTTCCTCGACGGGCTTTCCTGGCAGGTCATGGCAAGCGCCTTCTATATGATGAACGGGTACGTCGGAGACGGCGTACGCTCCGGCGTATACAACAACCTGGGCTATCCGTACACGAACCACATGGGCTTTGGGCTCAACTTCGTAGGCGGCATGGTGAGCTACACCGGTGAGAAGTGGGGTGTCACGGCCGACCTTCGGTGGGGCCTGGGGGCTCAACTGCTGACGCCGATTGCTCCAGTCAAGCAGGGCTACGTGAGCTACCTTCCGACGGAGAAAATATCGATCGACTTCGGTTTCTTCGATACGATCTTCGGCGCTGAGGTCGCGGACGAGTGGGAGAACGCGAACTACTCGCGCGGCGCGCTCTACTTCTTGCGTCAGCCATTCAACCACATGGGCGCTCGCATGGGCACCGAGCTCAGCGACAAAGTCGGGTTCACCTTCATGCTCACCAATGGTGGCGTGCTCGGCGGTACTCCCGTCGACCTCGTCAACCAAGTCCCGGCGGTTGCGTGGCAGTTCTCGTTCGCGCCCGGCGATGTGGTGGGGCTCTACATCGGCGGTAACCACGCGCCAGGCGCTCTAGCGCTCGTGGATCCCACGGACCCGACGTCGGGTCTCGACTCGGTTCAGAACGACAATAAGAACTGGGAGAGCTTCTTCGACGTCGTGCTGAGCGTCAACGTAGACTGGTTCACTCTCTTGTTCAATGGCGACTACCAGGTCAATCCGCATGTCAACCCTGGCACCGGCGACGTCACCGCGTTCGCGTTCGGTCACAGCGTAGCGTTGATCTTCGACGCAAGCGACAAGTTCTCGATAGGTCTGCGCGGCGAGAATATCAGCGGTAACGACAACCAACGGAACCTCCTGGATTCCTTTGGTGGTCTCAGCACCGCAACCGTCACCCTCCGCTACAAGCCGGTCGAGTATCTCGTGATGAGCCTCGAGGGCCGAGGCGAATGGGCCACGCGAAACACCTATTTCTCACGGAACGGGCCAACGGACCCAACGACGATGGAGCTCCTGGCCAATAAGAAGCAGTACTACTCGGTTATACTCGGCTTCAGCGGACACATCGGGAACTAGCTAAGCAGTACACAACAAACGGGCGCAGGGCCGGCTCCTTCGGGAGCCGGCCCTTGCATTTCCGAAAAGGGGACTGTCCCCTTCCACTGGCGCTGTCACTGGCACTGTCGCTGACGCTGTCGCTGGCGGACCAACCGCCCTTACTCACCGCTGCACAGCCCCGGCGCGTCAACCCTGAGTAAGCCCGGTTATTTCAGGGCCGAAGGCCGCCGTCTTTGTTTGCTAGAAACAGACCATGCTGCCGTAGGTCGCGTACCCCTCTCGGACGGGGACCTGATTCTGTTCGGTGCGTCGTCGACAGGCCAGCCCCAGGAGACGACGGGGCAATCGGCAGCCGTTCCACCGAGCTCGAACTGCTGCTCACCTGGGGTGACCTCCGTAAAACCACCCTCCGCAAGAGGGAAGTTCCATAGCCCATGAAAGGGCGTCGTCGCTTCGAGGTCCAGACTGTATTGCTCCGTCGCCGCATCGAAGTAGAACGCCTCGCCGACGGCGTCGATGGTCGAACCGACGGGTGCGAACGTCACGCCCGTGTTGGGGCTTAACCACTTCAGGAGTCCAACAATCCCTCCCTCCCACGGATATGGGGTTTGCAGTTGCTCGGCTATTGCTGCTAGCTGCGCGTCGGTATACATCCGCCAGTCCGCCGGCCAGGGGCCGGTGCCGCCCTGCGGGCCAAAAGTTTCGTCGCTCACGTCTCCGATTACGAACGGGCCGTACCCTTCCTTGTCCATCGTGATCGTGATCTCTTGGTTGGACCGCACGTCGAGGTCTGCGCGGCCGAGCTCGTTCGTCGTGACACAGTTCTCGGGGTCCGCGTCCGCCTCGCAAATCTTCACACCCTCGAGCAGCGGATCCATGCCGTCCGGATTGAATGCGGTGACGGAGATGCGATACGTCCGGAACTCGACCACATCAGTGCATCCGACGATGGGAAACACCAGTAACCCGAAAACCCACAACAACCTGGCAAGCAAACGCATCAGCGAACCTCCGCTCACGATGCACCGGGCGCGTCAGTTCCTCACGACTGCATTCCCTGTGCCAGCCCGTATTCGTCTGTTTTTCCAGGTTTCGGGAGCCAGGACGCGCAACTTTTGCCTCCTCGAAGCGAGAGGGACGCAGGGGATGCGCACACGTCAAACCATCGAATAACAGGCTTTACTCCTGGTCGAGCGGCCCCAGCCTGCACCACAACCGTATTCGCTTAGCTCATAGCCGCCCAGGCTCCCTGACGCTGGCGCCGACGCTGTTACTGGCGCTGGCGCCGGCACTGCCGCCGGCACTGGCGCTGGCACTGTCGCTGACACTGACGCTGGCACTGGCACTGGCGCTGGCGCTGACGCTGACGCTGGGCTAGCAACACCCCCGTGCCCTCGCTCGACGATCTCCTCGCCACCGACGGCCTCGTCCTCTGGCTCACCGGCGCGGGGATCTCTGCAGAGAGTGGTATTCCGACGTTTCGTGGCGAAGAGGGGTACTGGCGGGTCGGGTCCCGCAACTACCACCCGCAGGAGATGGCGACTCGGCAGGCGTTTCGGCAGATGCCGGAAGAAGTATGGGCCTGGTACCTCTACCGACGAGGGGTCTGCCGCCTGGCCGAGCCCAACCTTGCGCACCGGGCACTGGCGAGGGCTGAGGAGCGGTCCGGCGATCGTTTTCTTCTCGTCACGCAGAACGTCGATGGGCTGCATCTTCGCGCGGGGAACACGCTCGACCGAACCTACCAGATCCACGGCAACATCGACTTCATGCGCTGCGTGCGCGAATGCCTTCCCGCACCCGTGCCTCTCCCGGATGCGATCGACATCTTCTGGGAACGAGGCCGGCCCCTCACCGACCCGGAGCGTGATGTGCTTCGGTGCCCGTCCTGTGGTAGCCCGGCTCGCCCACACGTCCTTTGGTTCGATGAGAGCTATGATGAAGAGAACTTTCGCCTTCAGAGCTCGCTCGAAGGGGCCGAGCTCGCATCTCTGGTGATCATCGTCGGAACGACCGGCGCGACCTCCCTTCCCATGCAGATCGGAAACCTTGCCGCCGAGCAGGGTACCCCGATGGTGGTGATCAATCCGGAGCCCAACCCGTTCAGTGAGCTGGTCGACCGATCTGGGAATGGCGTCTTCCTCGAAGGAACCGCGGGCGACTGGGTTCCACGAATCACCGAGTCGCTCTCAGCATCTTGAGGGGCCTTGCCTTGACCGGGCTTCGGCGATACTTACGGCTTTATGCGTAGTCTATCAGTCTCGGTGTGGTGTCTGGGCTTGGGTTTGTGTTTGGGCTTCGCGGCCTCGTGCGCGAAGGAAAGTGAGCCCGCCCGCTATCCCGACAAGCCAGGCGGCGAATGCAGCCGAACCCCTGGAAACACCTGCGACGAAGGATCGGTCTGCCACTATGCTCCAGGCGCGGCTTGCGGCGAGTCGGGGGCGAAGGGTGCCTGTTTTCCTATGCCTACCACGTGCACCAAGGACTACAGCCCGATATGCGGTTGCGACGGGCGGACATACGTGAACATCTGCGTGGCGCACTCGCATGCGGTGTCCCCTCGAAGTAGCGGCGCATGCCCGAACTTCGCACCGGCAGGTCCAGTCACCTGCGGTGTGGGCGGCGCGGTCGCCCAATGCGCGCAGGCGTCGTTCTGCAAGCACAGCGAAGCACAGTATTGCGGCGAGATTGGAGCGGCAGGTGAGTGTGTGGAACGACCCACCGTATGCACGAAGGAGTGGGCACCTGTATGCGGCTGTGATGCTCGGAACTACAGCAACGACTGCGTGGCGCACTCGCACAGTGTTTCGATCCGACACCGGGGTCTCTGCGAAGATGCCACCGAGGCAGCGGCTGGGGCCGTCGGAGCAGCCTGCGGTACCGCCAGAACCACACGCTGCGCAACCGGCCTCTATTGCAGCTACTCAAGAGCCGCAAGCTGCGGCACGAAGAACAAGCCGGGCAAATGCAAAGCCCGCCCACAAGCCTGCACGAGCGACTACCGGCCCGTGTGCGGTTGCGACGGAAAGACGTACTCCAACGCGTGCTCCGCAAGCGCCGCTGGCGTCGCGCTGAAGCAGGAAGGCGCCTGCCCGCCGCTTCGACCGTAAACCCGGCGCGCACCAGGGCAAGGCCGACCTCGTTCTCGACTTCAGACCCGTACGGTCTTGGCCGCGATAATCGTCGCGACTAGCATGAACCCAAAGCAGAAGAGCGTGCCCCACGCTGCGCCGACCTCACCCATAGTTGGTACCAGGGCGGCGTCGGCACCGAGATTGATCAAGGCCGATACGATGGCGATCGCTGAAACGGTTCTGGTCTTTCCGCGAGCGATGAGGGGTGCCTGCCACAGGAGCGAGATCCCGAAGAAGCCCAGACCGATCGCAAGGATTGGGATGGAGACAATGACGTCGTGCCATGTGCGGTACGACTCCGCCAAGATCGGCGTATACACCGCGATCCCCGGCAATAGGACAACGAGCGCCGCCACTACAAGCCCCGTCTGGAGGCTCGTCCGGTGCAGCAGCTTGGTCGCGCCTTCATGATCCCCGCTTCCGTAAGCCGAATAGAACAGCGGAGTGAAGGACTTCAACATCACCATGTTGACGGTATTGACCAGCAAGGCGAGCCGATAGGCCGCTTCGTAGCGGCCAGCTGCCTCGATTCCTCCCCAGATAGCGACGTAGAGTCGATCCGCACTTTGATAGCCGACGTATGCAACCATCGCGAGGATCATCGGAAGCGAGAACCGAAGGGGCTCCCGCAACGAGGCAAATGATACTGGACGTCCGAGCCAACCCTGTCGGGACAAAATCCACAGCGCTGCGAGGCCCGCACACCCCTGGGCCAGGACGAGCCCGCCCCAGCGCGCCTGCCAGGTCCAGCCGAGCGCGAAGAACAGTGCGATTGCGATGAAGGGGCGGCAGCCGTCGACGAAATCCGACCATAACGCTGCTCGCGTCGGCCGGCTCAAGGTTTCATTGATCGACTGCGCCATCATACGGCCGGTGCCGAGCGTCGCTGCGGCGACGACGGCTCCGACTGCCCACTGCGGAATGTCCGCGCCCCCAAGAACAAAGACGGAGTCGGGAAGGACAGACACGGCAAGCGTGGCTAGGCTTCCGGTCAACAAGGCAAGGCCCAGCAGGCCACCGAGATCGCCGGCAAGGTCCTGGCGTGGTTTCTTGTGAACGTACACCAGAACATACTGCTGCGGCGCCAACGTGACGGTCGCTGCCGCCAACCCGAAGACCACGCCCTCCAGGATCGCAAAGCGACCATAGTCCGCCTGGTCCAGCAGGTGAGTCCACAACAAGTGCGCGAGATGCACGAGCCCTCCCATCGCGCTTGCCGCGGTGTAGACGATGACATTGCGCCGGAACGTTCTGCGTTTGCTTGTCTCTTCCAGGACCGGTGAAGTAGCTGTCACGCGATGCAAGGTCCAGTAGTCGGGCAGTCGAGCTTGAATGGCATAGCTCACCGCCCCAAGCTTCCCTCATGCCTGTCCGCCCCCTGAGTCTCGCCTTGCGGACACAGATCGAAGCGAACCTCGCCGCACACGATCGCGCTACACATCGAGATCCGCGTTTGACGCACGCTGCCGTGGCCCTGGCACTCTTGACCGGCGATGCCGATGAAGCCTCTTTTGTGATCACGCGGCGCACGAGTAACCTACGCAACCACAGTGGGCAGTGGGCGCTTCCGGGTGGGCGTCTCGACGATGGTGAGACCGTCACCGCTGCCGCCCTGCGGGAGCTCAGCGAGGAGGTAGGGCTTCATTGCGCGCCGGATCAAGTGCTGGGACTGCTCGACGACTACCCCACTCGCTCTGGTTTCCTGATCACTCCGGTGGTCGTTTGGGCTGGCGCCGATGCGGCGCTGACGCCGAACCCGCACGAGGTCGCCGAAGCTCATCGAGTGCCTTTGATCGACCTGGACGCCCCCGGTGTGCCCCGGCTTTTCGACATTCCGGAGAGCGACCGGCCGGTGATCTCGGTTCCCTTGCTCGGAGACTTCATCTTTGCCCCGACAGCCGCGGTTCTCTTCCAACTCCGCGAGGTGGCGCTCTACGGGCGGGACACACGGGTGGCTCAGTACGACCAGCCGGTCTTCGCCTGGCGCTGACGCTGATCCTCGACGCTGTTGGGATCCGCCTTACATACTTCCGGCCACCGCATGCTCAGCTTTGACAATAGCTTCGTCCGGGACTTGCCCGCCGATCCCGACGAGACCAACGAGCGCCGCCAGGTGCACAAGGCGTGCTACTCGTACGTGGCGCCGACTCCCGTCAGCGCGCCGCGACTGATCGCCTATTCGAAGGAAGTTGCGGACCTGTTGGACCTTTCGGTGGACGATGTCGGTGAGGAGGAGGTCGCCGAAGTGTTTGCGGGCAACAAGGCGTGGTCTGGGATGGACGTCTATGCGGCTTGCTACGGTGGCCATCAGTTCGGGAGCTGGGCAGGCCAGCTCGGCGACGGGCGCGCCATTGGGCTTGGCGAAGTGGTAAACGGACGTGGCGAACGCTGGGAGCTTCAACTCAAGGGCGCCGGCCCCACCCCCTACTCCCGAACGGCCGACGGTCGTGCCGTCCTGCGATCGTCGATTCGAGAGTTCTTGTGTAGTGAGGCCATGCACCATCTTGGGGTGCCGACGACGCGCGCGCTGAGCCTCGTCACGACCGGAGAGCAAGTCGTTCGCGACATGTTCTACGACGGCAATGCTCGTTCGGAGCCGGGCGCGATCGTGTGTCGAGTTTCTCCCTCCTTCATCCGTTTCGGAAACTTCGAGATCTTCGCGGCGCGTGAAGAACTGGAGGTGCTCAAGACCCTTGCGGACTACACAATCAAGTTGCACTTTCCCGAGCTTGGGGAACCCTCGCGCGACGTTTACCTGCAATGGCTGGCCGAAGTCGCTCGCCGAACCGCAGTCATGATCGCCCATTGGATGCGCGTGGGATTCGTCCACGGGGTCATGAACACCGACAATATGTCGATCCTCGGTCTCACTATCGACTACGGCCCGTACGGGTGGCTCGACGACTACGACCCGGGGTGGACGCCCAACACGACGGACGCAAACGGTCGGCGTTACCGATATGGCCACCAACCGAACATCGCGATGTGGAACCTCGTACGTTTCGCAAATGCGATCTACTCGTTGGTCGGGGAGACCGAACCGGTCGAAACTGCGCTCAAGGCGTATCCGGAGACCTTTGAAAAAACGTATCGCGAGATGATGGCAAGCAAGCTTGGACTCGACTCGTTCCGCCGCGAAGAGGACGATGGGTTGCTCGCTGAGCTCTTCGAGGTGCTTCAAGTCGCCGAGACCGACATGACGATCTTCTACCGTCAACTCGCGAATATCGACCCTGCGGTAGTCGGCGCAAAAACCGATGATGAGCGCATCGCACCGCTCCTCGACGCTTATTACGTGCCGGAGCAGCTCGATGCGGAGGTCACGAAGCGCATCGGTGGATGGCTTGGCGCGTACGCCCAACGGTTGCTGACCAATGATCTCTCAGCAACCGAAAGGCGCACGAAGATGAACGCGGCAAATCCAAAGTACGTGCTGCGCAACTACCTAGCGCAGCTGGCAATCGACAAAGCAGAGGCCGGGGATACCACGATGGTCAATGAGCTGCTGAACGTGATGCGACTTCCCTATCACGAACAACCGGAGCGAGAAGAATACGCGGCGAAACGGCCGGATTGGGCACGAACGCGCCCCGGGTGCTCGGCTCTTTCGTGTAGTTCGTAGGTCTGATAGCCTCGCCCGCTCATGGCAGTAGCCATCACAGCGCTGATCGTGTTCGTCATCGTCTTCCACCTCTGGGCGATGGTCCTCGAGATGTTCTTCTGGACGAAGCCCCTCGGCCGAAAGACCTTCGGGCTGTCGAAGGAACACGCCGAGATCTCGAAGACGCTTGCCGCAAACCAGGGCCTCTACAACGGCTTCCTCGCCGCCGGGCTCGTGTTGAGCTTCTTCGTGGCCAACCCGGACACGGCGTTCACGCTACAGGTGTTCTTCCTCGCCTGCGTGTCGTTGGCGGGGCTGTACGGCGCAATCACGGCAAAGATTCAGATTCTGTTCATGCAAGGTTTGCCGGCCATGATCGCCCTTGGGTTGATCCTTCTGACCTGACCCCGTAAAGCTGTCGCTTCGCGTCGCCCACGGGGCTTCGCCCCAACCCAGTGAGGTAACCATGACAGCTCCAGAAGAACAGGGACTCGGAACCCTGGCCCTTCATGCCGGCCAAGATCCAGACCCGACCACCAACGCCAGGGCGGTTCCGATTTACGCCACGACGTCCTACGTCTTCAATGACACCGACCACGCAGCGGCGCTCTTCAGCCTGTCGGAATTCGGGAACATCTACTCCCGCATCATGAACCCGACGGTCGACGTGCTCGAGAAAAGGCTCGCGGCAATGGATGGGGGTGTGATGGGCCTTGGCTTCGCGTCTGGGCAGTCCGCAACCAATGCCGCCATTTTGAGCATCTGTCATTCGGGTCAAAACCTGATCTCCTCCACGAGCCTCTATGGCGGGACTTGGACGCTCTTCACGCAGACCTTCAAGAATCTCGGTGTCGAGGTTCGGTTCTTTGACCCGAAGCATCCGGAGCAGATCCACGATCTCGTCGATGAGAACACCCGGCTGGTCTACATGGAGTCGATCGGAAACCCGAAGAACGACGTTCCCGACTTTCGTGCCATCGCGGATGCTGCTCACAGCGCACCGCACGGGGCGCTCCCTCTCATATGTGACAACACGGTCACCACGCCGTGCCTGTTGCGGACGTTCGATCACGGCGTGGACATCAATGTGTACTCGACCACCAAGTTCATCGGCGGCCACGGTGCGCATATCGGTGGGGCCATCGTCGACTCAGGAAACTTCAAGTGGACCGATCAACGAGACAAGTGGCCGGAGCTCTGCGCTCCGTCGCCGAGCTACCACGGATTGGTGCTGGCGGACGCGCTCGAACCCATGGGCAATGTTTCCTATTTGATGTACGCCCGGACCCATTGGTTGCGCGACACGGGCGCTGCCATGAGCCCATTCGCGGCGTTCTTGTTCCTTCAAGGGATCGAGACGTTGCACCTACGGATGCCCCGGCACTGCGAGAATGCCCTCGCGGTCGCACACTTCCTCGAGGGCCACGATGGGGTCGAGTGGGTGAACTACCCCGGTCTTGCGTCACACCCAGACCACGAGACGGCCAACCACTACTTGCCTAACGGCAAGGGTGCGATTCTGGGCTTTGGCATCAAGGGTGGGATGGAAGCCGGCAAGAAGTTCATCAACGCCTGCAAGCTCTGCTCGCATCTGGCAAACATCGGAGACGCGAAGACCCTCGTGATCCATCCTGCCTCGACGACGCACCAACAGCTCTCTCCCGAAGATCAGCAGGCTACAGGCGTGGTGCCAGAGTACGTCCGAATATCGGTCGGGATCGAGGATATCGCGGATATCGTCGCGGACATCTCCCAGGCACTGGCGGTTGCGAGGAGCTGAGGCACACCACACACGAGCGCGTGTATGAGCCATGATCTCCAAAGTACGGATTCCGTCCGAAGCGGGAGACCCCTTCGACACGTAAAGACGGCGCTCTTCCCTACTCCCTTGAACCTTCGACTCGGCGGAACGCTTCCAAGCATCGAGGTGGCTTACGAGACGTATGGCACGCTCGACGACAACCGTAGTAACGCGGTTCTGATCTGCCACGCCATCTCAGGTGACTCGCACGTGTCCCGACACGATGAAAGCGATGATCCGGGATGGTGGGATACGTTGATCGGGCCGGGCAGGCCCATCGATACCGACCGGTTCTTCGTGATTTGCTCGAACGTGCTCGGCGGGTGTCGGGGTACGACTGGGCCAAGCACGATCGACCCCGCTACCGGAGCTCCCTACGGGCGGGACTTCCCCTTGATCACGGTCGAGGACATGGTCGACGTGCAGAAGCGCCTGGTCGATCTGCTGGGGATTCGTCGCCTTCGTGCGGTCGTAGGCGGGTCCCTGGGCGGGCACCAAACACTTTGCTGGGCGACGCGCTATCCGGATCAGGTTCGAACCGGTGTCGTCCTTGGTTCGTCGTCACGACTGACCGCGCAGGCCTTAGCCTTCGATGTGGTGGGGCGGAACGCCATTCAGACCGATCCGAAGTTTCATGACGGGCAGTACTACGACACCGGAGACTTTCCCCACATGGGGCTCGCGATTGCGCGGATGCTCGGACACATCACGTACCTGTCGTCCGAGTCCATGACCAAACGGTTCGACGTCAATCGGAATGAGCCGCGCGATATCGCCACCGAGTTCGAGAAGCGATTCTCGGTCGGCTCATATTTGGCCTACCAAGGGGATAAGTTCGTTGGTCGCTTCGACGCCAACTCCTACGTGGCAATCTCGCTCGCGATGGACCACTTCGACATCGGAGGGGACCACGAAGAGCGCGTGCAAGCTCTCGAGCCGGCGCAGTGCGACTGGCTGGTCATCTCGTTTTCGAGCGACTGGTTGTTTCCACCGCTTCAGTCCCGCAATCTCGTCGCTGCCATGACTTCGTTGGATCAGGATGTCTCGTATTGCGAGATCCAAACCGACGGGGGTCACGACGGTTTTCTTCTGCCAGACGACATCGAGGCCTACGGGCCCTTGCTGCGCGCCAAGCTGGGAGACACCACGCCGAGCACGCCGAAACGACGCGTGAGCGACGACCGAATCCTCGAGCTAATTCCCTCAGGAAGCTCGGTCCTCGACCTAGGCTGCGGCGAGGGCGACCTCCTTGGCCGCCTTCGTGAGCGAGGTGACTCGCGATTGGTAGGGGTCGACGTCAGCACGCCACTGATCGCGGCGACGATGCAGCATGGCCTGGACGCGATCGACTGCGATCTCAACCTCGGATTGCCAGAGTTCCACGACGGCACGTTCGACTACGTGGTCATCTCCTCGACCCTCCAGGTCGTCCCCAACATCGAGCAATTGCTCGGGGATTCGCTTCGAGTGGGCAAACGAGCCATCGTGAGCTTCGCCAACTTCGGGTACGAGGCCCTTCGAACGATGTTCGCAACGGAGGGCCGCGTCCCCAAAGCCCCGGGTCCCTACGCTTTCGAATGGTACGACACACCCAACCGACGCTTCCCCTCGATTCAAGACGTCCTGGACCTGTGTGACAAGATGAACGTGACCGTGGAAGACGCGAGGTACTACGACGACAGCAAAGGGATCCGCATCGAAGCGTCGGACGACCCGAACTTGAAGGCAGACACAGCGGTGCTGATCCTACGGAGACACTGACACTGAGCGCTGACGCTCACACTGGCACTGGCACTGACGCTGGCGCTGACGCTGACGCTGAGAGCGTCCCCCTTGCGGGCTGGACCAGTTCCATGCGCTAATGCTCTCTGGCAATGGACCCGCCGCTCGGGCCAGGCTCTCCTGCAGCCCAAGGAGTCCGTTAGGAGCAGAACGATGAGTCAAGACATTCCCCCTGTTGCCGTCCTCATTTCTCACCGCGTTCGCGACTACGACAGCTGGAAGAACGCGTTCGACAGCCACCAGTCCGCTCGCGCGCAGGCGAGCTGCCTCATGCATCACGTCAGTCGCGGGGTCGACGACCCCAACATGGTCTACGTCTTCTGCCCCGCGACGGACGTCGACAGGCTCAAGGCATTCACGGACAGCCCCGAGCTTGCGAACGCCATGAAGAACGCGGGCGTAGAAGGCCCAGCGAACGTCAGGTTGATGATACCTAAGCTCTCGGACGTCATCCTCGATCGGGAGCTCCCTGCGGTCATCGTCTCGCACCCGGTTGAGGACTACGACACGTGGCGCGCCGTGTATGATGAGGGCGTCGACCTCCGCAAACGTAACAGTATTGTCGGCCATGCCGTCCATCAGGAGCTCGGCAGACCAAATCAGGTCATCGTCTACAACCAATCGAGCGACTTGAGCTCCCTTCGCACTTTCGTCGATTCGACCGAGCTCAAAGAGGTCATGCAGCGCGCAGGCGTCACCGCACCACCGGACATCGACCTCATCCAAGGCGTCGACTACGCGGAGTACTAGCCCCAGAACGCGGGCGCTGACGCTGGCACTGGCGCTGGCACTAGCGCTGACGCTGGCGCTGACGCTGGCGCTGGCGCTGACGCTGGCACTGGCGCTGGCACTGGCGCTGACGCTGGCACTGGCACTGGCACTGGCACTGGCACTGGCACTGGCACTGAGAACATGGCTGATCTGCTGCGAAATGGGCCGAAAAACTCTTCTCGCCGCCTCGTTCTGGCGCACGGGGCGGGGGCTCCGATGGACACGCCCTTCATGGACGCCATCGCAGACGCGGTTGCCGAAGCTGGGATCTCCGTCGTCCGTTTCGAGTTCGAGTACATGGCCAGGCGGCGTGAGGATGGGAAACGGCGGGGGCCCGATCGCGCTCCGAAGCTCATCGAGCGCTACCAAGAAGTGCTCGAGCAGGTGGGAGACGCCCAGCACACGATCATCGGCGGGAAGTCCATGGGAGGCCGCATCGCTTCGATGATCGCAGACGAAGCAGGCGTCGCTGGGCTCGTGTGTCTCGGGTATCCGTTTCACCCTCCAGGGAAACCCGAACGACTTCGAACGGCGCACCTCGAGACGCTCCGAACCCCAATGTTGATCCTCCAGGGAACCCGAGACACCTTCGGGACGCCTGAAGAAGTCGCTTCATACATGCTGTCGCCGTCAATCGAGGTTGTATGGATGGAAGACGGCGACCATTCGTTCAAGCCGCGCAAGAAGAGCGGCCGCACCAATGAGCAAAACCTAGCCGCTGCCGCCGAGGCGATCATCGCGTTCGCGAAAAGCCTGAGCTAGTCCTGGCGCCGGATCAGATGAACGACGTCTTCGAACTCGTTATCACTGGGGGGACCCGCCGCGTATTGGTATTGGACTACCTCCCCGGGCTTGACCGCGGCAATCGTCGAAGAGACGGTGCCGTAGATCGGTGTTCTCACGCAGATCGCTTGCAGGCGGCGCGCTAGCTCCTGGTCGAAAATCGGATTGGGAGGCAAGGGTGGCACCTCGGAAGGGTCAGGAAGCGAGGTGTCGGACAAAATCTCAACCAACTCATCCTTAAGGATTGACCACGGTTGGGGCGCGATCGAGAGCACGCGGGTGCGGGCACGGTCAGCTTTGGGGAACTCCGCAGACCCGAGGCGGTCATTGCAAAGCACGTGCACCCCGGCGGACAGGGATTCGAGCTCGATCCGATCGTTCGATCGTCGGCCATAGGCAACGTCAACGCGTTCTCCGTCTCCGAAGACCAGATTGAACTCGTTGTATAGGCGTGGATCGATGCGTTCGAGATAGCCGCGCACCCCATCATGTGAGCCGGTCTTGAGGGCTTCGAGCACGAGCTCTCCGCGCGATCGAAGCGAGTCATCGGGAAGGCTGAAGGTGCGCTGGTTGGTGAGACCGACGTAGAGGCCTTTGGCCGTCATCCCAAACCATGTCCCGCCTTTTGTTTCGTCGCGTCCACCCACGATGAGCGGATCGAATGACAACACGACGGGAGACGAGGAGTGGCGACTGTAGAACTCGTCCCGATTCGCGGCGATGACGGTCGAGCACCACTCATCGATCTCGTGTCGCACGATGATGGTGCACATCGATCAGCCCTCCCGCCTCGCAACGGTCAATCTCTCTCCGAGGAAGGTCCGCGGGGGCTCGGCCTGCGAGCTCGAAAATTGCTGCCAGCCATCGGCGTTCTGGTCATACACGACGCGCCAGTCGGGAGCCAAGGTCGATTCGAGCTCGGAAGGCGAGAGCGTGGCCCCAAGTGCCTCGCCCCCCATGGAAAAAACGAGGGGAATCGCGATCCGACCGAGAGGCCCGAACGGAAGAGCGTTCGGCACCCGGTACGTCATCAAGAGCTCGCTTCCAGGCGCCGCGAGCGGAACCAACTGGGAGAGGCTGTCGCGGACCGCTTCGATCGGGAGATACATCGCCACGCCTTCCCAGATCCAAACACTGCGCTCGGCAGGCTGAAACCCCGCTTCCACTATGATCTCCGAGAAACGCTCGCGTTCAAGGTCGACTGAGACGTACCGGATTTCAGTCGGTGGTTTCAAATCCCCGATGCGATCCCGTTTGAACCCTTGAGTCGAAGGGTGATCAACTTCGTAAATCGTCGCCCCCGCCAGCACAGGCATGCGCCATGCACGCGCATCGAGTCCCGCCCCCAGGATGACCACCTGCTCGATGCCTGACGCGATCGCCCGCACGAGGTGCGAGTCGATCGCGGCAGTGCGGAGCACCATGTGATCGATCATTCCGAACGTAGTGGCTCGGATGGCTCGCCGATACCAATGCCCCACCGGGCCCATCCGCTTGGGAGCGTCGACGAGAAGTCCCAACCACGACGGGAGCCACTTGCTAGCCATCGGATCGAGCTCCAAGTCGTCGACTCCGAGACCCCGCGCAAAAGAAACCAGGAAGGATGTGCCGCTCGGTATTCCCTCTCGCATGGTCAATCCCACGCCGCGATTAGGGCATCGCCACCCTCATCGGCGAGGGTCCGAATGCTGGTGGCCTCCGCGGCCGGACCTCGGGCCGTCTCGAGATAGTGCTTCAGTACGATGGCGTTTCCATCGAAGATGCCGACGCGCTCCGTGCGCACCGCGACCTGCTCACCCGGCAAAACCGAGTCGCGAAACGTGACCTGCTCCGCAACGGGACGCAGTAATGCAGGTTCGATACCGGCTTCCACCATGCGCCTACTCGTCGCTTCATCACACCAATCTATGTAGGCCGGATGGTTGGCGTGGGCGAGAGGGTCGGCCCAAGTCTGCCACATCTGAAACTGGAACTCGCTTTGCGCTCCCGGAAGCGGATCGAATTTCGGCAACTTCACCGAAGGCTCCTCGTGGACGGCCGGAAACGCGGCCGCGGTCGCCTCGGTCCCTTGCTTGGGCTTGAATGTCTCGCTGTCGACGTGCACCCATTCCTGAGTGGCGGCCGCAACGAGCTCTCCCCCGCTCCGAACTCGGACCTCCCGCGTGGAAAGCGTGCGGCGCCGAAGACGAGAAACCCAAGTGCTCACGTCGAGAACCTCCCCGTAGGACGTCTCGGTTTCGTGAAGCACCACCATCCGGTACACGATGAAGAAGACCCTCTCGACTCGAAAGCGCGCAGGAGGCCATCCCGAACGGATCGAGGCCAAGGTCGCCACATCCTGGCAGAGGCGCCATATGTCGCCAGCTCGAGGAACCTCCCGCACGGTAAAGGCATTGCGCGGCAGCCTGAGCGGGAACTCCCAAACGGATTCCGTCACGCCCGCAGAGATAGCATCTCAAGGGGTTTGTGCGAGCCGGGTTGACCTAGAGTTACTCACCACCTGCAGCAGCCGTCTCCACTGCCTCTAGGAGGCTTTTACTGTATACGCGACCGATCAACTGGGTTCGCGTCGTAGCCGCCACGGCATCCCAAGCTGCTTGGTGCACACTGAGATCAACTTCGATGAAGCCCCTCTTCACGAGCGAACGATAGGCGCGGTCGTCATCGCGTCGAACCATCGGTTGAAACACCCGCGTCATCTTGACGGCCGAGTCTCGAAGGACTTGCTGTTGCCCTGGCGTTAGCGCGTCATACTTTTCTTTCTTGATCAGCATCGCTCCAACGATGATGCCAAAGTTCTGCTTGGCCACGTACTTGAGTTTGGTAAACCATTGGAGTGCTATCGCAGCAATTGCCGAAGAGGGCACCGTGTCGATCATGCGCGTTTGAAGGCCTGCGTAAACCTCGTTGAGTCCGAGACGCACAGGATTTGCGCCAATGACCTTCAGAAAATGAGCAAAAATCGGCTCGTCTTTCCAAGCCCAGGGTCTAAGTGCCTTGAGGTCGGAGGGCGCAGCGAACTCGTGCGCCGAGAGGATGCGGATTTTCCCAGCGTCGGCCCAGACGAGCAGCTTAAAACCGCTACGTTCGAACAGCTTGGCGAAACGACCCGCCAATGCTTTGCGAACCCGCGCCAGTTGATCGTAGTTCTCGATGACCCCAGGCACCACCAAGACCAATGCCGGTCGAACCAGAATCCCGAGACCTGTCGTCGTCAGCACGGCAGCATCCATCTGCCCCACTCGCATCTTGCGGATGAAATCCCGCTCGTCTCCTTGGCTGCCGCCCGTGTAAAAACGGATCTGGACCTTGTTGTCGGTGCCCTTCTTCACGCTGCGATTCCACGCGCGCAGCAGATCGTTGTACGGCGAGCCAGACGGGAGGAGTGTTGCAAATCGGATGGTCGTGATCTCTTCAGCAAGCGCTGGCCCCGGTGCCGAACCACGTACGAAAACAGCTAAAGCAACCAAACAAATGACGAATAACGAGTGCCTCACCCTAACCCTCCACTTCACTAAAGAATAAATAGGCTAGGCGAAGATAGCGCTGCGCACGCCTGCGAGCGATGACATTTTGCAGCCGCGCTTCAGGAAGAACATCCCCGGCAGCGACTACTTCGTCCAGAAGTTTCTTGAACAGCGCGTAGTCGCCGATAGCAACCGCATAGTAGCGAGCCATGCTGACCTGCACGATCAGCGATCGCCGTTCGGTGCCGGTGAGAACCTCGTCGAACAGTGCCTTCGACTTCTCCATATCGGGCGGAAATTGCTGCGATGCGACAACGGCCAATAACATCTTCCCTTGCATGAAGTAGAAGTTTGGGTCCAGCTCGACGGAACGCTCGAGAGTCACCTTGGCGAGGGGGAAATCGGCAACAACGTCGATATCGTGCATGTTGAAAATGATATGGGCGGCCCACGCCTGCGCAGCGAAAAGCAGCACTTCAGCGTCTGGTTGCTCGTGAAAGGTGTTCTGCAGCCACGCGGAAAGTGTGTCGGTGCCGCCTGCGGCCGCTTCATCGAATCCATCCGCCCGAAGCCGAAGCATGTGCTTGGCTAGCTCCCACGCCCTCGTGTACATGAGGCGCGCGCGGCCGCGCAGGTGGAGAACCTCCTCGAAGTCATCCGCGGCATCGGCTTCTTGTAGTCGGTCCTCGATCCAGCCAACGCCGTAGCCGAGATACGAACCAATGGTGAAGATGAGGATCCGCTCGTTGTCCGGCACGATGCGAAGGATGCCTTCGAGCTGAAGAATCCCAGCTGGAATCGCCTTTCCCGCAGTTTCGTAGTCCCAGAACTGCTCGATCCCCGGCTGAGCGCGGGTGAAGAGCTCCGTCGATGAATTGGCGACAAACTTCGGGACGTCGCACCCCGACAGGAGCACCAACAGGAGCACCAGCTGGAGCACCAGCGGCAAACAGCACTTGGCCCTGAACGACACGCCGCCCGAGTAAATAGGAGAACTCGTGGGATGACAAGGCGAAACCTCGGGGAGAAATCGAAGCGTGGATCGCGTATCCTCGCCCCCATGCGGAACCTCCCCCTACACAAGAAGAAGGACGCGTCTGCCTTCCGTAAGATCGCGCTCGGAACGTGGCGGACGGCCTACGACCCGAGCGTCTACGGCGTGATCAGTATCAAGATGGACGAGGCCCTGCGATACTTGGAAGCCTTCCGTGAAAAGACCGGCAAGCGGCTCACCGTCACGCACATGGTTGCCAAAGCGATCGGCGCGATGCTGGACCAAGTCCCGGATGCCAACGCGCTCCTCCGATGGAACAACATTTACGAGCGTGATCGAGTTACGGTTTTCTTTCAGGTCGTGATGGAGAATCCAGACACTGGGCAGCTCGATCTCAGTGGAGCTGCCATCTACGACCCGCACGAGAAGAGCCTCGAAGAGATCGTCGACGACTTCACCGCGAAGGTAAGCCGCGTGCGCAGCGGTACTGACGAGGAATTCAAAAGCTCTCGGAGCATCATGTCGCGGATTCCGCAATTTGCAGTCGGGCCGATGCTGAAGCTGACGAGCTTTCTCTCGTACACCCTCAACCTCGACATGACGTGGGCAGGCATGCCCAATGACCTCTTCGGCTCGGTGATGATCACGAACGTGGGCTCCCTCGGGCTTCCCTACGCGCTGGTGCCCCTCGTGCCGTACAGTCGCGTGCCATTACTGCTCGCCCTCGGCTCGATCGATGAACGAGCCGTAGTCGAAGACGGCAAAATCGTCGTGCGCAAGGTCATGGACATTGGCGCAACGTTCGACCATCGCATTCTCGATGGCGGCCACGCCGCCAAAATGCGACGGATCGTGGCCGAATGGATGGAACATCCGTTCGATCACTTCGACTCGCTCGAAGGCGGATGAAGGCGACACCACTCGCTCCACGACCCGACGTAGAGCTGCGCCCCCTCGAGTCCGCAAGCCTCCATGCCAAGCAGCAAATGGCACGCGGTCACGCCCGATCCGCAGTAGCAGACCACCCGCTCGGAGGGCACATCGCCCCGGATGGCGTCGTATCGTTTCACCACCTCGCCGCACGACATGAAACGCCCGTCCGGGCCGAGAAGAGACTGCCAGTGTAGACTCTTCGCGCCCGGGATGTGGCCGGCAACGGGATCGAGCGGCTCGGTCTCGCCGCGATAGCGCTCGGACGCGCGCGCGTCGAGGAGGCGCCACTGGGGATCACGCCGGATGCGTTCGACGAAGTCGGCGTCTACTGTCGGCCAGGTAGAGCGATGACTCGGGTACGAGCCGACCGCTTCGACCGGTGACGCCTCGATGTCGATGGGGACACCCGCTGCAACGAGAGCGGACCATCCACCATCGACCACCGTGACGAGGTCGTGTCCGACGGCGCAAAGCATCCACCACGCACGCGCCGCAGCCATTCCGCCCGAGGCGGCATCGTAGATCACCACTTGGGTTGTCTCGGTGATCCCCCAATCGCCGAGGCGCTCGAGCCAAACATCGAAGCGCGGCAGCGGATGGCGACCTCCTGCGGCCGGATCCCCAGGATCCGAAAGTTCTGTCTCGAGATCGACGCGGATCGCTCCACGGACGTGACCCGCCTCAAAGGCCGCCTCCGCTTCGCCGCCGGTTCGAGCATCCAGCACGAGCACCTCGCTGAGCACCCGTCGGACCGACCTAGAATCGATGAGGGGGGTTGAAATCATTCGATTCTTCTCACCCTAACCTACAGTGTGAGTAAAGTGTTTAGTCGCACTTGACACTATCCGTTTCCTTGGACACTCTGAGGAACATGGAGGATGGCCGCCGCCGACGTCCCGGAAGGCTAGACGGAGCTGCGTCTCTAGCTGCAAGGGCCCTCCCCGACTTCTGCACACCTTTCATCGATCAAGCACGCATCGATGCGCGGATGGTGCTCGATCGAACTGGCGGAAAAACCCCATCGCCTCTCATCGGCGACCTCAAGTCCCCGACACCGCTCAACGAGGTCGACCCCCTCGTCCTGCTGCCGAAGGGCCTCGCGGACAAAGTTCGCACCGCGCGGCGCGACGTCGCGATGCTCGGTAGTCGCCTGATCTTGGGGAAGACGCCTCCCCCGCTCATCGAGAGGCCACTGCCCGTCCCGGGGGCAGTCGTTTCACTTGCGCGCAAGGCGCCCAACATGGCGCGCACCGTCAAGGTCGTCGATGTAGTGCACGAAACCGCCGATGCCGTGTCGATCTACCTCGCCGAAGAGGACGACTCGCCGATCAAATTCAAACCCGGGCAGTTCCTCAGCGTCGACGTTACTGTCGATGGCAAGACCCTTCGACGCGCGTACTCTTTGGCAAGCGCATGCCTACCTGGCGTCCCGGTGCACATCACCGTGAAGCGCATCGCGGATGGACGAGTCAGCAATCAATTGAATGACACCATACAAGCGGGCGATACGCTCTCGGTGCTGGGCCCGTCGGGGAACTTCACGGTCGAACCCCGGGCTGTGAACCAGCGGCACTTCGTAATGGTGGCCGGAGGCAGCGGCATCACACCGATCATGAGCCTGCTCGAGACGGTCCTTCGCGAGGAGAAGCGCAGCAAGGTGACTCTGATCTACGGTAACCGCGGTTGGGATGACATCATCTTCCGCGACCGATTGACTCGCCTCACCGAAGAACTCGGCGACCGGCTCGTCATTGATCATGTGCTCCAGCAGCCACCGGAAGGTTGGTCGGGGGGCACGGGGCTGCTCAGTGAGGAAGTCCTAGCCGAGCGATTGGGCGCGCTCGGCATCGAGGATGACGGCATACTCCGTTATTTCATCTGCGGACCCACCCCGATGATGGACGCTGCGCACACCGTCTTGGGGCAACGCGGTGTCGCCGGATCACGCGTCGTTGAAGAGCGATTCGCACATCCCGAAGATCGCCATGGCAGCATGGGGAGCGACAAGGTAGAGGTCGTCGTCATCTCGAGGGGCGGCAGTGACCACGGCGTTCAGGTTTCGCCTGGGCAGACGATTCTCGAAGCTGCGCTGGCCGCCGGCCTCGACATGCCTTTTTCGTGCGCCATGGGGGGCTGCGGGACTTGCCGCGTGCGCCAACTCGATGGCGAGGTCCAAATGGAAGAGCCAAACTGTTTGAGTCGCTCCGAAAAGGAGCAGGGGTATGTACTGACGTGCGTCGGGCGACCGCTCGCGCAGACCAGAATCGAGGTGGAAGGTTCATGACGGCGACAGCCAAAGTTCTCGAGCTCGATGAAGAGCGCTGGTGCTATCGGATGAAAGACTTGTGTGAGTCGACCGGGCTTCCGCGTCAGGCGATCCACTTCTACATCCAACAGGGGCTTTTGCCTCCCGGCCGAAAGACCGGGCGCAACATGGCCTGGTACACCGAAGAACACATCGATCGGCTGCACCTAGTCAAGAAGCTTCAGCACGAACGGTTTCTGCCGCTCAAAGCGATCAAGGCTCTTCTCGATGGGGAGGACGACGTGTTCTCTCCCCGGCAACATGCTTTCCTTGCTGGAGTCAAAGAGCGTCTCGACACATCGCTCAAGACCGGTGAGGACCGCAGCCCCACTCTCACCCCGGAAGAGATCGCTGAAAAGACGGGGGTCGACTCGGAGGATGTCGAGCGCGCGTTCGAGCTAGGCTTGGTCGGCGGAGAGCGCAAGAATGGAACGCTCCGGGTCTCATCTGCGGACGTTTGGTCGTTCGAAGTGCTCGGCAAGATTCGCTCCCTAGGCTTCACCAAGGAGCTCGGGTTCGGCGTCGAGGATATGTCGTTCTACCAAGACCTGATGGCAAAGCTTCTCCAAGAAGAAGTGCACTTGATTTCTTCGCGCCTTTCGGGCCTCTCGCCCGAACAGGTCGCCACCATGATCGAGGAGGTACTACCCATACTCGATCGCTTCATCATGCGTCTCCACGCAACTAAGATTCGCGACTTCTTCGCCAACGTCCTGTAAGGAAGGAACTGACCATGCTCACTGACAAAGTCCTCGAAAACCTGCCTCAGTCGATTCGTAGGCGGGTCGAGCCCTACATCGAGGCCGTCCAAGTGATGACCGAGACGAGCAACCCGAAGGTGCTTCGCTCGATGGCAGGCTCCGGGGTTCGTGGATTGATTCTGCAGCGCGGCAAACAGGGCGTCCCGGTGACTATGCCTTCGAACCATCGGTCCTACTTCGATTGGACCTATCCTAACGATCAGCCGGAGATGCGCGAGCTCTACGAGCGTGCCAAAGAGCAGCAATGGAACGGCGCCGACCTTCCGTGGGACATCGATGTCGACCCGGAGAACCCGGAGGTGCCGATCATTCCCCCGGAGTTCATGAGCTACGACGAACTCAGGGACATGGGCATCAAGCTCACCGAGCTCGAGAAGCGTCGCCTCAACGCCAGTGTCGCGACATGGATGCTCAGCCAATTCCTTCACGGTGAGCAGGGTGCGCTCCTTGCGGCCGCGCAGGTCACCGAAGCCGTGCAGTTCTTCGACGGCAAGCTCTATGGCGCCACGCAGGTGGTCGACGAAGCTCGGCACGTCGAGGTTTTCCACCGATACCTCGATACGAAGATGAACAAGCTCTATCAGATCAACGACAACCTGTTCGTCATCATCGATGCGCTCATCCAGGATTCCAGGTGGGACATGAAGTTCCTCGGTATGCAGATCATGGTCGAAGGCCTTGCACTCGGCGCATTCGGTACGCTCTACCAAATGACCAGCGAGCCTCTGCTCAGGGAGCTCCTGCGGAAAGTCATCCAAGATGAGGCGCGCCACGTGCACTACGGAGTCATCGCTCTTCGCGAACACTTCAACCACGAGCTCAGCGAGGCGGAACAACGCGAACGCGAAGACTGGGCCTTCGAGGTAGCGCTACTCATGAGGAACCGCTTCCTCTCGTATGAGGTTTACGAAGAGTGGTTCGAGCACAAGATCAGCCGCAAGCAGTGGGCGCACATGATTTCTCATTCCCCGGGCTTCGAGCTCTTCCGCCAAACGATGTTCCAAAGGTTGGTTCCGAACCTGCGGGAGATCGGGTTATTGAGTGACCGCATCAAGCCGCACTACGAGCGCGTCGGGCTGATGAAGTACTTCAACGGGCGGTCCGCCGACCACATGAGCGGCGACCAGATGATCGCCGAGCTCGACGCGGCCTAGACCTAGTAGCCCTAGAACGTGAGGCCAAGCGCCTCTCGATACGCACCATCATCGGCTGAGTTGTGATTCCAATAGTCGTCGATGATGGCGTTGGTACGAACGCCGGTGGTGCGTTGGGGTCCCACCTTCTCTTCCCAGGCGACGATTGCATACGGAAACTCGGTCTCGTAGTAGATCGCGAGGGTACGGGCGAGCGCCGGATACTCGATCTCGAGCGCCTCTATCGGTTGGTCGAGTAGATCGCTCCGCGCGTTGGCGGTTCGTCGCACGACCGCCGGATACGCGCGCAACGCCTTGTGCTGCAGGCGAATGTAGTCGAGCCCAGGTACGATTTCCTGCTCGCCTTCCGGAATCGCCTTGGGGTCGATTCGAATCTGAGCCCAAAGGCCATCCTCGAGTGTGGCGTTCGGAAGCGTCAGCTTCTGGTCACCTTCGTCCTGAACATAAGAGTACATGACGGCGCGGAGACCCTCCTGACGACGGTTGATCTGAGCAAAACTCTGGCCGCACCACTCCTGGACCGTGTTCGTCAGCTTCAGCGTCGGGACTCCCGAACGTCGGGCGGGCGTAAACGAAGACGTCATGATGGTGTAAGGGTAGATCCCCGTATAGAAACGTCGATATGCGTTCAGCTTCAACACCGAAACGGCTTCCTCTGATTCGCCGTGATCCTTTTTTACTTGGAGTTTCGGCAGAAAATCTTCGGTGACGAAGATCAACACCGCCTCACCGTCATAGGTCTCCCCATAGCGATGCTGGCGCAAGGTATACCGTGTCAGCTCGGCCCGTCCTCGATACCAGTACTCGCCGAACGTCGGATACTCCTGCGCGAACTGCCTGGGTCCGGATGCCTTCTCAGTCGAGGCTGAATCTACAGCCGTTGGCACGACCTCGACGGGGTCCTGGCAGCCCAACGAAATGGCAATCGCGACGGCTGCAACGAGAACGTGGGCTGTGGTCATGGCACGAAGCCTTGGGTTGCGACCACGACGAGTAGTGCGTCCGCATCCACTTGATCGCCAGCACCGACGCTGACCAGCTCGACGGTTCCGTCCTCGGGAGCCGTGACCGAATGCTCCATCTTCATGGCCTCCATGATGAGAAGGATCTGTCCCGCTTCGACCGCATCCCCTTCGGACACTCGAATCTCGATGATCTTGCCGGGCATCGGCGCAACACATCCGCCTGGAGGTACGGACCGAGACTTGTCGGGGAAACGTGGCTTCAAAACGAAAGCAGCGTTGAAGTCATTGGTGTGGACGTACGTCTCGTCGCCGGACACCGTGATTCGAGCCGTCATGCGATGCCCGCCGACTTCTATGGTGAGGGTTGGGTCGTCCCACGACAGTACGCGCACCCGTTGTTCTTCGTCGCCTGTCGACACCGTGAAGAAGTTCTCTCCTAGGTGGCGGTATTCAACCCGGTGAATACGGTCCCGAGCGTCATACTCAGCCCACTGCGGGGTGTGAAAGTTGTTGCGCCAACCGGATGGAATCGTCGGAATGACGGTGCGCTCGAGCTCGCGGCGTTGTTGCGCCGCAAGTGTGGCTGCAATCGCGGCGTGACGTTCCTTGGCTTCATCCGGTGCTTCAGCAAGCACTTCTTGCATGTGCTGATCGATGAAGTGCGTGTCGAAATTACCGGCGATAAACTCTGGGTGGTTCAGAACCCGCAGCAAGAAGTCTCGATTGGTGACCACGCCTTGGACGCTCAAGCCCCTAAGTGCACTTCGCATACGCTGAAGCGCGAGTGCGCGCGTCTCCCCTGACGTGATGATCTTCGCCAGCATCGGGTCATAGTAGATGCTGACTTCACTCCCGGTTTCGACTCCGCTGTCGACACGGAGTCCTTCGGCGGGCGCGAGGTGCCAATCCACCACTTCACCACTTTGCGGCAGAAAGCCTGCAGCGGGGTCCTCCGCGTAGAGCCGAACCTCGAGAGCGGCCCCTTCGAACTGGACTTCCTCTTGAGATATCCGGAGAGGCTCCCCTTGCGCGATCAGGATTTGCTCCTCGACGAGGTCGAGACCCGTAACGCATTCGGTGACCGGATGCTCCACTTGAAGCCGGGTGTTCACTTCGAGGAAGTAGTAACTTCGATCCGGAGCCAATATGAACTCCACGGTACCCGCGTTCTGGTAGCCGATCGCTTCTCCGCAGCGAACTGCCGCCTCACCCATCGTGTTTCGCAGCTCAGAGTCGAGCGCAGGAGACGGCGTCTCCTCGATGATCTTCTGGTGGCGGCGCTGGATCGAGCATTCCCGCTCGTTGAGGTGAATCAGATTGCCATGACTATCGCCCAGGATCTGAATCTCCACGTGACGAGGGTTGTCGATGTACTTTTCAACGAGCAGAGTGCTGTCGCCGAAGGCGCTTTGTCCCTCGCGGGCGGCCGACGCAATCGCGTCCGCAAGCTCGTCCTCCTTTCGGACCAGCTTCATACCTTTGCCGCCACCGCCAGCGCTAGCCTTGAGAAGCACCGGAAAACCGACCTTCCTCGCACGATCCGCCAGCACCGCCGGATCTTGGTCGGACCCGTCATAGCCGGGGATCACTGGAACGCCGGCCTTCTTCACCAACGCTTTAGCCTCTCGCTTCGAGCCCATCGAGCGAATCGCATCCGGCGTAGGACCGATGAAGACGACACCAGCAGACTCGCAGGCCTCCGCGAACTCCGCGTTCTCTGCAAGAAACCCATACCCAGGATGGATCGCATCACTCCGAGAGCGGGTAGCCGCCTCCACGATCTTGTTGATGCGCAAATAGCTCTCGGTGCTCGGAGCCGGGCCTAGGAGAAATGCTTCGTCCGCTTCTCGGACGAAGGGCATGTCCCGGTCGGCCTCGGAGTAGACTGCGACGGTGGCGATGCCCATCTTGCGACACGTGCGCATGATGCGGCGGGCGATTTCGCCCCGATTGGCCACGAGTACTTTTTGGATTGTTCGAGTCAACTCGTGCTTGCTCCCTAGTGGCGAAAAACGCCCCACGAAGTGGTGCCCTCCACGGGGGCGTTGTATGCGGCCGAAAGAGAAATCGCCAAAACGGTGCGGGTGTCGCGAGGGTCGATGATACCGTCGTCCCAAAGCCGAGCTGTCGCATACAGCGCGCCCGACTGATCCTCGATCTGCTTCTCGGTCATCATCTTGGCGACCTCGAGCACCTTCTCGTCGATTTCGATGCCCTTCTTCGCGGCCGCGTCGCGCTGAATGATGTCCAGGACGCCAGCAAGTTGCTTGCCACCCATGACTGCGATCTTGTGGTTGGGCCAAGTGAACAAGAAACGCGGGCGATAGGCACGGCCGCTCATCGCGTAGTTACCCGCGCCGTAGCTCGAGCCGGTCATGATGGTGATGGCGGGAACCGTGCTGTTGGATACGGCATTGATCAGCTTCGCACCGTTCTTGATGATCCCTTCCTGCTCGTACTTCTGTCCAACCATGAAGCCGGTGGTGTTCTGCAGAAAGACGATCGGGATGTCGCTGCTATTGCAGAGCTGAATGAACTGCGCGCCCTTGTTCGCGCTGTCGCTGAAGATCGTCCCATTGTTCGCCAAAATGCCGACGGGAAATCCGTGAATGTAGGCCCAGCCGCAGAGCATCGTCTTCCCGTACAGCGGTTTGAACTCGCTGAAGCGCGACCCGTCGACGATTCGCGCGATGACTTCTCGTTGGTCGAACGGAACGCGCACATCGGCGGATGCAATGCCGAGCAGCTCGTCCTGGTCGTATAGCGGGACTTCCACCGGTCGCGGCCGCGGCGTTGCGTGCTTCTTCCAATCGAGGTGAGCGACGATCTCGCGGCCGAGTCGGATCGCATCGAGCTCATCTTCGGCAAGATAATCGGACACCCCACTAATCGTCGAATGCATCTCGGCCCCGCCTAGTGGCTCGTGTTCGGCCTCTTCACCGGTGGCCATCTTCACGAGTGGTGGTCCAGCCAGATACACATGCGCCTGCTCTTTCACCATCACCACGTAGTCGCTCATGCCAGGCAAGTAGGCGCCGCCAGCGGTTGAGCTCCCGAACACGAGACAGATCGTTGGGATTTTCTGTTCAGAGCGCTGGGTGAGATGGCGAAAGCCAGCACCGCCGACGACGAAAATTTTGTCCTGGTTCGGTAGGTCAGCTCCAGCAGACTCGATCAGACTCAAACCGATCATGCGATTCTGCTCGCAGACCTCGGCTAGTCTTCCGCTCCTGAGCATGCTGATCGGGGTGATGGCCCCTCCTTTGACCGTCGCTTCGCTTGCTACGAGGCAACACTCCACCCCGCTCACCAGGCCAACGCCCCCGACGACGGCGCAACCAGTGACCTCTCCTCTCATGCCGTGACCCGCGAGCGGCGCGATCTCCAAAAAGAAACTGTCGCGGTCGAGCATCATCTCGATCCGTTGGCGTGGAAGGATACGACCGCGCGCCAGGTGTCGATCGATGTACTTCTGTCCGCCTCCGCGATTCGCAACAGCTTGGGCTTCCAGTACCTCTTCGAGCGAAGCGAGGTTGCCCTCGCGATTCGCCCGATAGGTTTCCGACTTCGAATCGACCTTCGAGCGCAAGACCGGATAGCGCTGTTCTTGAGACATGCCGCGAGAATCCTAGAGGGTGGGCCCAACAACGGGCAATCAAATTATGAATGAAGGCTCAATCAGCGCAAGTCGGGCGAAATTACAAGGTAATTTAACTCCTATGCGTGGACCGGAGGACGGCGATCCTTCCATGGACGCGCGCGCTCGAGCTGCGCTGCAAGCGAGAACATGACGGTTTCGTCCGCGGGTTGCCCGGTGAACATCACCCCGATCGGAAGGTCTTCGCCATTCCAAAACAGCGGGACTGACATAGCGGGCTGGCCGGTAATGTTCGCGATCGGGGTAAAGGGAACGAACGAGAACGTTGTCCCCGCAGCTCGATCGATGAGCTTGGGGCTCGACAGGGGCGCGCTCCAACCGGTCGCGGCGATGAGCTTCTGAGCAACCGCGTCGACACCCTGCGGCTCGAGCGCACCGATCTCGATCGGGGGAGTACCGAGCGTCGGCGTCAGCACGAGATCGTAGTCTCGATACACGCGCATCAGCCGGCGCGCTTCGGCTTGTAGAGATCTCAGGGCAACCAAGAAATCCTGCGCACTCGCCGCCTTCCCCACCATGTGGCTAATCCACGTCGTGAGCTGAAAGTCGTTCGGGGTCGCACGACGACCGACGATCTGTTCCGCTTCTTTGATCTCGGCGGCCAGGTTGCTGCCAAAGACGATGACGAGCGCACGAGCAAGCGGGAGTGGGTCGTGACCGGGCGACACTTCCTCGACATAGTGCCCGAGTTCTTCGCAAAGGCGGGCAGCGTCCTCGACGGCCGCCTTACAATCCGGGTGAACGGTTGAGGGGAATGCGGGCTCGCTATGGAAAGCGATCCGAAGGGGCCTGGGATCGCTCTGGGTGGCCCCGAGAAACGTCCCCTCGATCGGAGCAGCAAAATACGGGGTCGTCGCGTCCGGCCCATGCGTAGCATCCAGCATGGCCGCGCTGTCCCGCACACTGCGGCTGACGACATGCTCGGTGACGAAACCCGACCAATGCTCACTCGCTGTCGGACCAACGGGGTTACGCGCTCGTGATGGCTTGTGACCAAACAGACCGCAGCAAGCGGCGGGGATCCGGATCGAGCCACCACCATCACCCGCAGACGCCATAGGAGCGACGCCCGCGGCGACGCTCGCCCCGGATCCTCCGCTCGAACCACCCGACGTTCGGCCGAGGTTCCACGGGTTGCGCGTAGCGCCGTAAAGATCGGTCTCGACCACGGGCAGCAGCCCGAGCTCCGATGTAGCCGTCTTGCCTACAGTAACCACGCCGGCCTCACGCCATCGTTTGTAGAGGTTGGTCTGCTGACCTGTCCTGCGCGCACCAACTCGGCAAGAGCCAAACCGTCGTAGTCATCGTAGTCGCTAAAGCCGGCCATGGTGGAGAGGCGTACCCCACGCACGGCCTGGAAATCAACGGTCCCGTGCAGCCGTTGAAATCAGGTGAGACCCCTCACAGTGATGATCTGCTCACAGTATAACTAGATTTTTGCGTTCTCATGGTTGCTATTTTTCCAACTTGATGGTACTCCAAGCCTAGAAGCCTCGGAAACACAGGAGATCGACGGATGACGGATACGAGCAAGGCCACGGAAACCGCGAGGATGAAGGAAGTGATCGATGCGGTGAAACCACGCGGGTGGATCACCTATGACGAAGCTTCGGAAGTCATCGCCGGAATTGGCGCCACTCAAGGCACAGTTCGAAAGTTTCTTCGGCGTCTCGAGACCGCGGGAATCGAAGTCACTGTCAAGCCGGGCAAGAATCGCAGAGCCGATCGTCGCCGAAACGCGAAGCGGGCCGAGAAGACCAACCTGCTGAGCGCGGAGCCGGTACAGACGTATCTGGATTGGATGGGCGCGGTGAGCCTCTTGACGCGAGAGGGCGAGGTCGAGCTTGCGCGACAGATCGAAAGAGGTCGACAGGTCATCTACAACGCGATCGTCGAGCACGAACTACACGCGGATGAGTTGGTTGAAGTGCGCGAGCGCGTTACCGGAGGCGACCTCGCGGTGCGCGAAGCAGCCATCGACTCGAGCTTCGAGGCTGTTCTTTGCGCGCTCGACTCCTACGTAGAGTCGCTCGACGAAGGGTCGGCGGCTCGAAAGAAGGCAGAAATAGATTCGGGGCTTTCTGCTGCCAAGCTGCGGAAGCTTCATGAACTGGTCACGGCCACCCACGTCGACGTCGAACGCGCAAAGTCTGAAATGGTGGAAGCCAACTTACGTCTCGTCGTCGCGATCGCAAAGAAGTACTTGAAGCGCGGCCTCCCCTTCATGGACCTGATCCAGGAAGGCAACATGGGGCTCATGCGCGCCATCGATAAGTTCGACTACCGTCGAGGCTACAAGCTTTCGACTTACGCGTCGTGGTGGATTCGTCAGTCGATGGCTCGGGCCACGACGGATCAGGCCCGTACGATTCGAATCCCAGTGCATGCTTGCGAGCTCCTCACCAAGATAACCGGAATGACTCGTAAGCTCACCGGCGAGTTCGGCCGCGAGCCGACACCGACGGAGATCGCGAATCGAATGAAGCTTCCGACGGATCAGATCGCCAACCTCTTGACGATTGCCCGAGATACGGTGTCCCTCGAGATGCCGGTCGGTAACGACGGCAACAGCGAGCTTCGAGACCTGATCTCCGACGAAGCAGGCAGCACGCCGATGGACTCAGTCATTAACGAGGACCTCTCCATGACGGTGCTTCGGGCCCTCGAAACGCTCAATCCGCGTGAACAGCGGATCATCCGAATGCGATTCGGGATCGGGGAGAAGGAGTCGCACACCCTCGCCGAGATCGGCCGGGAGTTCGGCTTGAGCCGCGAGCGCATCCGTCAGCTTCAGGCGCTCGCCCTGCGGAAGCTACGCAACGTGCACGGCGAAGCAGCTCTAAGACAATTCGTGAGCGCCTAGAGCGCTATCGCTAAACAACTACCGAGGGACCCTGATATGTGTCGCTCCCAAAAGCGATAATCGGCGCGAAGATGAAACCGAGAAACGCGAGGCCGAAGCCGTACAGGGCACCGTGGCCGAACGACTTCGAAAGGTCTATCGCAACGATGATCGAAATGATGAAGCTCACCACCGGGATGATGAACAGGATCACCCACCAGATCGGGCGACCGACGATCTCGAGCAACACGATCACATTGTAGATGGGAATGATCGCGGCCCATCCGGGCTTCCCCGCCTTTTCGAAGATCTTCCACAACACGTAGATGTAGAACGCCGCGATCGCGAGCCCAACCAAGAATCCGAGCACACTGCCGTCACCGTCGCCCATGTTCCCCTCCTGACCACGACGCTCGAGCATCGCGTGGACGGAGAGTACCAAAGTCTAAGCAGGCGTCGAAGAACTGAATTCGACCCGGTCCCAAGGCCCGTCGAGCGCTCCACTTGCCGACGACCGAAGTAGCAAGCTGAAGTGCCTGTGTCAGCGCTGCTGTTCCTGCATCTTCTTCATCCACTCGTCGCGCATTTTTGCGGCTTCTTCCTTGGTGGTCGGCATCTTCATGCTCGGGGGCCCGCCTGACATGTCCGGTACCTCGGTCACTTCGTAGCCCGGTGGGAGCGTGAACTTGCTCGCTGCGACTTTCTTCTCTCGCATCCGGGTGACTTCGAGGCCGCTTCGCTGTCCGTCTTCACCCTCAGACACCATCTTCATGATGAAACCCGGCTTGAACCCGTACTGCTTCTCCGCGACTTCCGTCCACACGCTCGTGGGGCTCTTGCCCTCGTTGCCTCCCAACGAGAAGACGGTTTGCCACAGCATGACCGGGTAGCGGTCACTCAGCCAAAGGTCGGCGGTGTGTCCGTCGTCTTTGTCGATGACCTGCACGTGGCGGGTGATCTGTCCAGCAACCTTGGCCGTCCCGAGCTTTTTGACCTCCACGTTGGCCTTCTTGCCCTTCTCCTGGCCCTGTTCGCCCTGGGTCATTCTCGTGAGGGTGTCCTTCGGGATCTTGGTGGCTTGCTTCCGAGCGTGGTCGAGCGCGTAGTTGTACTTGCCCTTGGCAGGCTTGATGTGCGACACGCGATGCGTCTTCCCGTCGGGACTTCCAGCCGAGATGTCCGTCCGCACGTCGCCCTTCTTGGAAACATAGATTCGAAATTCGACGACCCCGCTCGCTGTATTTCCGATCGACTTCGCTTCGATCTCGCCTTCGAAGGCGAGAGCCGGCGTCGTTATCAGCATCACGAGGAGACCTAGCAACCAACGCATTGGAACCTCCCAACCTCGCATCAAAGGGCGGGGTATCGCAACCGGCAGTGTGCATTGTCACACCGCTCTCCGCTACCCAGGAGCTGAACGCTGACGCTGGCGCTGTTATCGCGGCTGCATTCCGGCCGCCCGGTACACCGCGTCGATCACCTTCATAGTCTTGACCGCTTCGCCGGTCGTCGTGATGAAGGGCTTTCCGTCCACCACCGCGTCTCGAAATGCCTCGAGTTGATACTCGTACGTCGGCTTCTTGGGGAACCTCTCTTTGATCCAGGCGCCGCCGGTCTTGCGCCACTTGAATCCGTGGAAGAACTGCGGGACCACCGGGTTCAGCACCCGTATCTCGCCTCCCTCGAGCTTGACGTGTGCGGCTATCTTCGCGACCTTCGACGACCAAAGCGAGCAGTTCACTCGCCCCTCGGCCCCGCTTGGGAAACGTACTTCTGCAGTCATCGCTCTGTCGACCCCCTCGGAAGCAAGTTTGGCAGTCGCCGACAGGACCTCGGGTTCCTCGCCTGTGATCGTGCGCGCGAGATGGATGGCGTAGCAGCCGGTGTCCATAGTCGCGCCGCCAGCCAGATCGCGACGATACCGGATGTCGTTGGGAAACGGCAGCGGAATGCACATCCAGGTCTCGATGAAGCGGGCGGGCCCAAGGTCGCCTGAAGCCACCAGATCGCGAAGTCGTTGGGCGAGCGGATGATACCGATAGTGAAATGCCTCCATGACGATTCGGTCGCTCGCCTCGGCCGCTTCATGTACCTTCTGTGCCTCGGCTGCGTTCGAAGCGAAGGGCTTTTCGCACAGGACGTGCTTCCCCGCATCGAGCGCGCGAAGCGTCCACTGCGCGTGCAGCGCGTTAGGTAACGGGTTGTAGATCGCGTCGACATCGGGATCCGCGAGCAACGCGTCGTAGCTCGCGTGAACTTTTTCGATCCCATGCTTGCGAGCGAATTTTTCGGCTCGAGACCCGATCACGCGCCGCAACCGCGGTGACCGACACGCCGTTGACTTTTCGAGAGGGTCGGAGCAACGCCATCGGAGTAATCGTCGCCGCCCCGAGCGTGCCGATCCCGAAGATCCGAGATCACTCGCCGAGCTCCCCGTTCTTCGCCTTCTCGATCCACTTGGTCATGGTCTTGTGAACGACGTCGAGAGCCATCTTCCTGAAAGGACGAAGCAAGAGGGGCACCTTCTGCATGTCGATCACGACCTGCCCGGGCTGCATGTCCAAAGTAGCGGCGACGTGAACACCTTTGATGTGGAAACTGATCTCGGCGTGATTGTCGCCGGACCAAGTGGTCTTCGCGTTGTACTTCGCCCACTTCTCGGTGTAGTGGTCCGCGGCTTTCTGGGCGGCCTTCTTTGCGAGATCCGGGCTCAAATCGTGCTCGATGATGTACTCCATAGGTCGCCGGAGGATTGCACGAAGTGGCGGGGGCGCGCTACGCGAGCGGCCGAACCGAGCGTCCGGCCGATATCCACGCAAAAAGCGCGGACCGGCTTCCTAGGGACCGCGTCGCCTCAGGAAGGGTCCAAACCCCCTGGCTCTGCTCGCGACAAAATTCCTCGATGGCGGCACGTTTTCGGATTTGCTCGTCGACAAACCAGCCGCGCATCCTTTCGAGCATTGGGGCGAGCTCGGCGAGGGCAGGCGGATATCGACCGCTGCCAAGGTCGGTCATGTCCACCCCTACAATAAACGCGCGATTGAAGACGACGTGACCTAGCGTGAAGCCTCGATGGGCGACCTCGTCGGCGACGGACCGCGCGGCTGCCACGCCCAACGAGTCAGCCGTAGAAACCAATATGAACTCGGTGTCGGAGGACCGCATCGTATCGCGCACGTCTCTCGCCCGCTCGGAGAAGCCTTCACGGAGGAACGCCATTTCGCTAAGGAAGTCGATCAAGGCGGTAACGAGGGACTCACCGGCAATCGTCGTGAGCAGGCGTCGCGTCAGAGCGCCGCCGCGCAAGCGGGGCGGGATTCTTCTGGTTCTTCCGAGGGTTGCAAGAACCAACGCACCACCCGCTGATCTAGAAACCGCACGAGCCTAGCCGGCGCTTCGAGGATCTCGATCGCGCTTTGCGCCGGCGGTGTGTCGACGATGACCAAATCGTACCGGGGATCGTGAATGGCTTCGTGAACCCGCTCCATGGCGGCATAGGCGTGCGACCGTGCCAACGTGTTGGAGAATGCCTGATAGATCTTATTGTCGAAAACGCGTTGCGCGCGTGTCTCGTCCTTTGCGACGCGACGGATGATGGCGTCCGCGCTGGCCTTCGTCTCGAGCATCGCGGCGTGAAGCTCGCCTCCCTCGACACCTTCCGGCAAAAGGATGGTAGAAGGTGCGTCGCGAAGGCCATAAATACCGAGTGCGTCCGCCAAACGTTTCGCCGGATCGGCGGTCAAGACCAACACCGAACGCCCCGCAAGGGCCTCCTGCAACCCGAGAGCCGCCGCGAAGGTCGTCTTGCCGACCCCACCTACACCCACGCAGAACACGAGCCTGCAATCCTCACGAAGCCCGATCACGGACCCTCCACTGGTTCCAGCCGCTCGCTGATCGATTGGACGATCCGAGTACTGCTGTCGTCCTGCGCATCGAGCAGAACGGTCGGTAAATCGATGTCGTGCTTCAGTCCGTGGATGCACTTCTCCGCGATGTCGCGTCGCACCGACAAGTGCTCCGCCAACAGGAGGCTCGGTCGACACGGGTCGTCAGCACTAGCGGTGTCGAGATAGTCTCGAATCGACTGTTGTTCGGCCTCGTCGAGCCAAGCAGGGGGAACGCGGTTGATGAAGAGGTGACCGAGATGGATTCCTTTCCGGTCGCGAAGATTGCGGTAGAGGTCGATCGTCTCCCGAACGGCGAGCGGCTCGGGTACCGTGACGATGTGAACAGCGCAGCGTTGGGTGTCATGCAGCAGTCGGGTGACGGTGTCCAAAACCTGTCGAAGAGGGCCGTCCTCTAGAAAAACGTCCATGACCTCTGGGAGATCGAAAAACATCAACGCATGCCCAGTCGACTCGAGGTCGACTAGGATCGGTCCCCATGCGTCATTCGCATCGAGCTCTGCAACCCTGTGCAGCGTGACGATTTCATCAACTCCCGGCGCAGCCATGAAAAAACGCCGAAGAGAGTTGTTTTTTGCCACGAGCTTCGCGATTGGCCGAAGCTTCAGCCTCGAAGTGACGTAGTCAACTAGCGCCGGCTCGAACAACACACGTGTGGCGTGCACGCTCTCGGCAACCTCTACGGGTTCGTAGCCCACCGTTGGTCCGCCGAAGAGTCGCGACGACGAGGTGTGAACCCCGAGCTCGACGATTAAAGGGCGCTGGCCCCCGCGAGCTGCCCTCGTCGCCACGGCTGCAATCACGGTAGACTTGCCGGCGCCACCCTTGCCGGTAAAAAACTGAACTGGCCGGTTGAGGGATTCCCTGGTCGGCACCTGCACCGATCAGCCCTAGCAGGAAAGAATCGTGTTATCGAGGGCCGTGACGCGGATGAAGCATTGGGCGCAGGCTTCGAGGCCACTCGCGCAGATCAACATCGCCGTGCCTTTGATTCTTGGGCAGGCAGCAGCGTGGCACATCGCGCGAACCTTCAGTTTGTTCTGGTTCGTGGCGGCGCTGCTTTGGGGCATCCTGGATCATCTCTTCCTCGTCTACGCGAACGACTACGCAGACCATGAGGCCGATACGGGGAATCGCACTCCGATATCGGGCGGCTCGGGCGTCATCCCCGAAGGAAAGCTCACGCCGGCACACTTGCGACGCGCAGCCCAGGCAAGCGCAGTTCTCCTGATGGCCTGGTCGTGTGCCCTCGTGCTAGTTGGGCGCCCCTGGACGTGGGTGTACGGGGTCATCGCACTCGCGTTGCTGTGGCTCTACAGCTTCCCCCCGCTACGCCTGAGCTACCGCGGAGGCGGCGAGGCTCTGCAAGGCCTCGGCATGGGCATTGGCCTCCCTTCCCTAGGCTACTACCTGCAAACCGAAGTCGTCCTTGCGCCGATGTGGATCATCTTGCCAGCTACAGTGCTCGGCATTTGCGGAAACATCCTGACAGCACTGCCCGATGTCGAGGACGACCGAAACGCTCACAAGCGGACGTGGCCCGTACGCTTCGGAGTGGCCCACGCCCGTCGCGTCGCCTCCGCCGGGATTGCGTTTGCTGCCTTCGGAGTCTTTCTGTGGACGCCTGCGGTGCCGGTCGGCGTGAGAGCGCTCGTCGGGATTGCGCCGCTCGTTCCCCTGCTGATCGGAGCGCGCGCACGGGATCCGTTTCGTGCCGCCTGGTGGGCTAGCGGCGCGCTCAATCTTCTAATCGTGCTTTGGATAGTCACGCTGGGGCTTTCGGCTTAGTCGACGAGCCTGAGTGCCTTGGCCCGCGCCTCGCGCAGTGCATCGAAATCGCGGCTCCAGTCGGGCGTCGCGTCGATGCGCCATGCCTGCACGGGAATGAAGCCCCGCGTAGAGAGATCTCGGTAGAGAACAAGCTCGTCCCCGGGCTCTCGAGAGAAAGGGAACGGATTTCTCGCGACGCCCTCTCGGAGTCGGGGATACAAAGTGTCATCGGCTTCAATCAGATCGAGAATGTCCTGACCACGGCTTTCCGACTGATCCAAGAAACTCGAGCCGAACGGATCGACCGTCACTCGATTCACAGGATCGCGTCGCACCCACCGTGCCCAATCGAATCCGTACATGAAATCGTGCACGTATCGAAAGCGAATCTTGGAGTGCTGCCCGTAGAGCTCCATCAAGCCGACCACGGTTCGGGTCGTCCGCCCAAGATGAGCGGCGTAGTCCTGGGACGCGGCGGCGCTCTCGTGAACCGAAGCAAGATAGCAATCGAAATCCCAGAATAGGTTGTCCGGGAAGTTATCGAGCTGAGCCGAAGCGACTCCCGAGGCGGCGGCGGCCAAATGCTCGATCTGCATGGGCATTGCAAGAGAGGCGACGATCTCGAGAAGGGGCGTTGCGGCGGAACGGTCCGGGTCGAGGGTCAACGCCCCAAGCGTCGTCGCGTCGATGCGGGTTTGTATCTCATCCAGGGTCGAAACCCGGCTCTCTATCGCAGGGGCGCTCATCGGACAATCATGTGGAGCCACAACAGCACGGCCGCCACAGTCGTACTATGCCAAATGGCTCCGTGAAGGAAGCCTTTGTAGCGCCCCTGTGCGTCAAAAGCATTGGTGACGGCCTCGGCACTGACGCGCCGCATCCCAATGAAGCGCCATCCCAGGATCGCGACCACAGGAACCAGAACCCAGAGCGGCACGACGGCCGGCATCACGACGGCGCCCACGCACCAGGTTGCAGCGCCCAGGAGGACGCATACCTCAGTCGATCGACGAGCGACGGTATTGCCGAAAACCGAAGCAAGCGTGCGCTTGCCGCCTCGCCGATCGCTCTGCTCATCCGAAAGCCCGCTGGCGATCCCGCTCCCGAGGCTCAGAAACGCGAACCCGAGAACCCAGGGCCACACCTCGGAGACGATGATCCCCGCCTGCAGATACACGTTGTAGAGCGGCAGTGCGATCCCAACCCCGAGCATCTCGAGGAGCTCGCCGCCGCCGCGATAGTTGAGCCGAAGAGGCGGCAGTGTGTAAGCCGCGAACAAGGCCATACAGGTGGCACCCGCAATGAACGCCCTCGGTCGACCCAGCGCTGCCTCGCTCCCCGCCGCGACCAAGAGCGTCGCAAGGCCGAAGGCGACACCCGCTACCCCGACGGAACCGGTGCTGATGATGTGATCCGGGATCGTCTTCGGCGAGCAATCGTCCGGGAACATGTCGCGCTTGATCGTATCGACCTCGCGGTCGCCCCAGTCGTTGACGAGAACGATGAAACCCAGCCCCGCCAACGTGAATCCGAGGCCCCAAACGACTCCAGGAACGTTGAAAGCGCCGACCGATGCCGCGCCGAGTACCTGCCCGAGGAGGGTAGGCACCAGGAGCTTGGGCCAACTTGCGGGCTTGAGCGCATAGATCCAGCGATCGAGGCCCGTGGAAGGAAGACGCCGATTCGTTAACAACGCTTTCACGATTTCGTCGCCGAATCTCTCGGACCAGTTGGTTCGGACTGGTTGTTTCCGATGTGCTTGGCGCGGGCCTCCCACTTCGACCGTGCCATCGCCCGCATGTCTTGGACAGAATCCATTTCGTCGACGATCTCGAGGCCGATGAGCGTTTCGAGGACGTCTTCCATCGTGACGACGCCGTCCACGCCACCGTACTCATCGACCACCACCGCGATATGCTCCCGTCGGTCCAAGAAGCGCTCGAACAGTGCCGGCAAAGGCAGGGTATCTGGAACGATCAATGCCCCACGCGCGAAGCTATTCACGGGGGCATCGAGCTCGTTACGCGCCGCCTGAATCAACAAGTGATCTTTGAGGATGTATCCGGTCACCTGGTCCGGGGTCTCCTTCCAGATCGGAATCCGCGAAAAAATCATGGAGCCCCGCTCCGAAACGGCATCTCGAACGGTCGTATTCTCCTCGAGTGAAAACATGACGGTCCGCGGGGTCATGATATCGCGGGTTCGGAGGGATCCGAAGTGGAAGAGATTCCTGAGAATTCGCATCTCAGACTCGTCGAACACGCCTTGTTGCGCACCGACACGGGCGAGTGCCGCGAACTCTTCGCGCGATAGCTTCTCCGAGCCCGGGCGACGCTTCACGAGACCCGTGATCACTTCCGAGAGCCACACCAGCGGCAATAGAACGATTATCAACGCGGGCAGAAATCTGGTCATGAAGCCGGTCATCTGACGCCAGTACACCACCCCAAGCGTCTTCGGGATGATCTCCGAAAGGAACAGGATCAGCAGTGTCAAAATCGCCGAGGTGATGGCCAAGATGTGAGAGCCCCAAAGACGCTGAGCTTCTGCGCCGACACCCACCGCGCCCACGGTGTTAGCGATCGTGTTGAGGCTGAGGATTGCGGCGAGGGGTCGATTGATCCTCGACTTGAGAGAACGAAGCCTCGCCCCAATTTTGGGTCGATCCTGTTCGAGTTGCGCAAGGTGAGAAGGTGTGACGCTGAGAAGTGCTGCCTCGAGAACGGAGCACAGAAAGGATACGCCGAGCGCTAGCCCGAGATAGACGAAGAGCAGTGTCATCCGGAAGCTCTTCGCCGCACCTCGTTCCCGTCATCATGCCGACGGAACGGACCATGTTGACTGAGGTGCTGGATCTGCTCACGTACCGAGGCGGCTTCTCGAGGGAGGAAGTCGGCTACAGCTTGGCCGAGCACCGGGTGCCGAATCCAATGGGCGCTATGGATGGGAACCGGCATGAGGCCCCGGCGCAGTTTGTGCGTTCCTTGAGCACCCGCCTCGAAACGCTGCATGTGGTGTGTGATCGCGTGTTCGATGAGGCGATAGTAGCAGAGCTCGAAGTGGAGCATGTCGTGCCTTCCATCCGCCCCCCAATACCGTCCGTATAGATTGGCGCCTTTTTCGAAGTTGATGGACGCGGCTACTATGCGACCCTCGCGCTTTGCTGCGACGACGAGCGTGGACTCGTCGAGCGTCGGCGACGCCCTTTCGAAAAACTCAGGAGTCAGATATGGGTACGAGCCTTTCCGACTACATGTTCCCCGGTATAGGCGCTCCAGCGTGCACCAGTCATCCACGCTCAGGTCGGCCCCCTTGAGCACCTGGACCTCCGCGTCTCCCTCCGCAGCGATCCGCCGTTCCTTCTTCAGCTTCTTGCGCATCGAGGATCGGAAATCATCGACGAATGCATCGAAGCTTGCGTAGTTCGCGTTGCGCCAATGAAACTGGAAGGATAAGCGACTCATGAGGCGACCATCCCGCGCCACCCATTCCTGCTCTTCGGGGTTCAGAAAGAGAAGGTGGATCGACGACGCGCCCGCAGATTCTGCGAGGTCGAGACACCCGTCGATCAGCCTTCGTATGATCGGCATGGGGTTCTCGTTGGGCGCGTACAGGATGCGTTGCCCCGTAACGGGCATGACAGGCACCATCGAGACGAGCTTCGGATAGTATCGTACCCCGAGACGCGCGGCGGCATCGGCCCACCCCCAGTCGAAGATGTACTCACCGTAGCTGTGCGTTTTGAGATAGAGAGGGAGCGCGCCGACCAGTTGTTTGCCGCGCCAGGCTGTGATGTGCGTGGGCTCCCATCCCGAGCCACGCCCAACCGATCCGCTTTCCTCGAGGAGCGATAGGAACGCGTGCTCGATGAAAGGGTCGTCATCGCCGGTTAGGCTGTCCCAATCGGCCGCTTCTACCGAGGCTAACGACGACAAAACGCGTATGTCGATGGACTCGCCCAAGGGTGCCGTTGAGTCTGACGGAAGGCACCTCTCAGAGCCAGCCGAGGTATCGCGTAGCTCCGCGCTTCCCCCGAATACGGTTGATCAGCAACTTTGCAACCGCATACACCCGAAAGAAGCAAGCAACCTGCATGCGTTGGGACCGGCTGAGTGGCTTCTCTGCACATATCCATTTTGGGTCGGCTCGACCGGCGTCGATGAAATCAACGCGCCCTCGAGGGCGAACGGTCGACGTACTACCGAGAGGCAAACGCTTTCCGAGAACGACTGCGTCCGCCGCGTCACCATCTTCCGCTTTGGTCCCCGGGATGTGGCCGTAGTTGAAGGGACATGGCAGCGGATAGACGAAGTCGACGGTGCCATCGTCGCCTCGCTTGATGAAGCTCCCGCGAGGAACATCGATGATCACGGTGATTGGTTCTTCGGTCATCGCGCACCCAGGACGCACGCCGTCGCAACGACGCCTTTCTCGATCAGGTAGCGGCCGGAAATACTGTCGCCCTTTCGGAACTCCCCCGCATCCCGCTGAAACACCGCTCGAAAGGAACCGTCGTCGAGGTGGAGAGCCACTGCACGGAAGCCGAGAAACTCGTGCGTCAAGGGATACTGGCACTTGTAGACCGCCTCCTTCGCGCAGAAGACGACCTTGGCCATCAACTCGGGGTCCGAGACCTCTGCTAGCCATTGGCGCTCGGCGGGTGTGCAAATACGGTTCACTACCGACTCCTTGAGCGGCGTCGCCGGCTCGAGATCGATTCCGAGGGCGCGAGCTTCCGAAGCACGCGCGACAGCCGCGGCGCACCAAGAGTCGGTATGGGTGATGCTTCCGACGAACCCATCCGGCCAGATCGGCGCTCGGTCTTCGCCCTGAAGAACCGGGGTCCCGGCGTCCACGCCCAGCCTCGCCAAAGCCCGACGGGCACAGACACGGCCCGCGGTGAACTCGTCGATCCTCCGGTCTACCGCCCCGACGACCGCTTGCTCCTCAGGTTCGAGAAGGCTCCCCTCGATAGACCGAGGATCCATCTCCTCGGTCGCTATGCTGGGCTCGAGGAGGCGATCGAACAGCGCACGTCGGCTCATGACGCTACGGCCCACTAATGGCCGACGCGACACCAACGATGGCCGCCGAGTTGGCCAGCGAAATCAGAGGCGACAAGGCGTTGAGCACGTCGGCGGCGGACGCGTACCAGGCCTTGGTGACGTAGACGATGTCCCCGGGCGCCAACACGACATCCGTCGCTTCGCCGTTGACCAGGTCCTTGATGCTGGCGGTATACATCCTTGGTTCACGTAGGGGACCTCGCACGATCCGCACGTCGTTTCGGTCGCCTCGATCACTGATGCCACCGGCTCGCGCCAAGACCTCGGTGAGCCGGATCCCCTGACGATAGGCGATGGGTTGCGGTGCGTCGACCTCGCCGATGACCATGATCAACATCTCCGTGCCCGGTGGAACGTAGAGCTGATCGCCCGAGCGGATGCGAACGTTGTGCCTGGGGTCACCCTTGATCGCCAAGGCTACATTCACCGGTACGGTTTCGCCATCGCGCATGAGCCGGGCTAAATCCAGATTGCCTAGCAAGCCCACGGCTTGCCCGCTCTGTGCGTTCATGGGGCCGCCCGCTTGCGCCAATAGATCGGCGACACGCATTCCCGGGAAGCACCTGGACCCTGCCAGGGGTGGCAACGGCTCCGAGCACCGACGCCGCATGCCCGTCGGGTTGGGTGATGATCAGATTGGCCCGGACGAACCGATCGTAGCGTCGAAGCCCCGTCTCGATCGCTTTCTCGGCCTCGGTGAGATTCTTGCCGCCGACCGACACGTCGCCCGCGAGAGGGACGTGAAGGTGCCCCAAGGCGTCGACGATGAGACCTGGATACTTGTTGGTCTGGGCGGAGACGGTCGTCAGCTCGACGACATCCCCCGGCATCAGCTTCAAAGACTCTGGCGGGTCGTCCTCGACGCCAACCATGATGACCAGCTCTGGCGCTGCGAACGCCGGGTCGTCCGACGGAACCGTGGGCGCTCCCGGATACCGATTCGCAGCACAGGCGCTGGCCGCCAAACAAAGCAAGATTGCCGAAAAGCGGCCCATATTGGTGGTTAGCCTGCCCATTCGTCGCCCGCAAGGTTGAAGTGAGAAGCGGGGCCGTTGTGCCTATACTGTCCACGAACGACAGATGCCGAGCAAAAAACCCACCGATTGGGGGCGCGGGACGGACGCGGAGCTCGCGCCGCTCATGCGCCTCGTCGACTTCGCCTTGATCTACTTGGCGCTTTGGTTGCCGACGCTCGCAAGGGGTGAGGTCTGGGACCAAAAGTCATGGATCGCAGCAACGCTGGCGGCGATCCTCTTCTTACTGATCGCACAATCGCTCCAGCTCTATGAAAGCTCGCGCGCGGTGCGTCTCAAGCGCCTCGTCGTGCGGGCGTGGACGGGTTGGTTCGGTGTCATCCCCATTCTCCTCTTCGTAGCGTTCATTTCGAAGAGCTCCGAGGAGTACTCGCGAGTCACCATCACCTCGTGGTTTGTCATCGCCCCGTTTTTCATCACGATCTGGCGAACCGGCATCACGCTTTTCCTCCGCGAACTTCGAAGCCGCGGATACAACACCCGCTCGGCCGCAATCATTGGAATGACGTCACTCGGCGAACAGCTCGCGCAGCAAATGAAAGATGTTCCTTCCTTCGGTCTTCAGATCCACGGGTTCTTCGATGACCGAACCGAGGAGCGCTGCCATCCGATCCCAGACTCGCTTGGTCGCCGGATCGGAACTCTCCAAGACGCAATCGATGCCGCCAGGTCCGGGGACGTGGATTTGATCTACATCGCCTTCCCGCTGCGCGCCGAACCGCGAATCAACGAGCTTCTTCGACAGCTTTCCGACACGACGGCGTCGGTATATCTCGCGGCTGATTTTTTCGCGTTCGATCTAATGCACGCTCGATGGGGAACACTCGGGGACGTCCCCATCGTGAGCCTTCGAGAAACCCCATTTCTACGGTGTCGACGGATGGCTCAAGCGGGCTCGAAGACCTCGTCTTGGGATCGCTCATTCTGTTGATCATCGCCATCCCGATGCTGATCATCGGGCTCTTGGTGAAGCTAACCTCACCCGGGCCAGCGCTCTTCAAACAGCGTCGGTATGGCCTCAAAGGGCGAGGTGATAGACGTGATCAAGTTTCGTTCGATGACAGTCACGGAAGACGGGGCCGACATCCGCCAAGCCACCCAGAACGACCCACGAGTAACGAAGCTGGGCGCGTTCTTAAGACGGACGAACCTCGACGAGCTGCCGCAGTTCTTGAACGTGATCAGCGGCAGCATGAGCATCGTCGGTCCGCGGCCCCATGCGGTGGCTCACAACGAGCTCTACCGGAAGAAGATCCAAGGGTACATGCTGCGGCACAAGGTCAAGCCCGGAATCACGGGGTGGGCCCAGGTCAATGGTTGGCGTGGCGAAACGGACACGCTCGAAAAGATGGAAATGCGCGTCGAGCACGATCTAGACTATATTCGAAACTGGAGTCTGCTCTGGGACCTGCAGATCATTCTGATGACGGTTGTTGGCTCCGGCGCACGACGGAATGCGTACTGACCAGGAGAGCGCACGTTGGCGATCGATGACCCCACGGGACTAGCTGGAGAAAGCGGAACTCGCGGATCTCGTCCGGGCTTTCCGGTCGATCCATTTCGACTACGACGTGCGGTTTGGAACGGGTAAGCGGCTGCTCTTCGCAATGGGGCTTGCCGGACTGATCGTCGGCTTCGTCATCGCCAAGATGTTCATGACGAGCTCGTACGAGTCGACGGCGGTGCTGAAGTTCGAAGGGATCGCTCGGGATCGAGGGGATGCCGCCGGTAGACGATGCCGTCATACCCGCGGCGGACGCGCTGATGCGCCAGGCGCTTCTTCGAAGAATCGCGACGAGGTCGGCTTCCACGGGAGACCTCACGACCCTCAGAGCGTTCATCAGGCACGACCTGGATGCGCGAGCGGGAATCCTTCGGATCAGCGTTCCCGGAGAAACCGCTGAAGACGCCGCGCAGTTCGCGAAAACGGTCAGCGACATCTTCATCGAGTACCACGAGGACCGCCAAGCGATGCGAGTCGAAGCCGAGAGTCGGACGTATCGACAAACGTATCACGGCGGCGGAAGGCGAAACGGAAATCGCGCGTCGCAGATATGACGAGTTCCGCGACATGCATGGAATCGCAGACCTCAGTACCGAGCAACGATCGACATTGGAATCCGCGGCCGATCTTCGCGCGCAAAGCGAGCTTGCAGCCTCCGAGGTCCGTGCTCTCGAAGCCCAAATTGGAGAGCCTCCAAGCCCAGCTCGCCAGCACCCCGCAGACTCGGGTGATCGCGACTGGAAACTCGCCCGAGCGTGCGGCCTACGAGGAGTTGCGGCGGGAGCTCGCGACGGCGAGGGCTACGCTCTCGGGAGACCATCCGCGGGTTCAGGCACTTCAGCACCAAGTCAATCAGCTCCGAGCTCAGCTTCGGGCCGGTGGAACCAGCAACTCAGGCGACGGGCTGCTCGCGACCAACACCACGTATCAAGCGATCTCGATGGAGTTGCGCACGGCGCAAGTGAGTCTCGAAGCGTTGCGGGAGCGGCAACGAGGACTCGCGGACCTCGCTGAAAAGGCTCACCAGCGGGTCGAGGCGTTCTCCGGGCATCGAGGGCGAAGCGTCTGCCCTACTCGCAGAGGTCAAAGTGAACGAGAGCCTCGTGCAGAGGCTGCGCCAAACCGAGGCGACGCTGGAGGATGCGCTGCAGCACCCGTCGAGCGGCTTCGCGATCATCGACCCTGGCTCAGTCCCTGAGTACCCCGTTCGCAACAAGATGAAGCTCATCGTTTTTGGCGCTGTGCCCTTTGCTGTCGTTTGGGCTCGCCCTCTTTGTTCGTGTTGTGGGGTGAGTTTCGAGGGCTCCGAGTACAGACGCCCGCCGAAGTTGCATTCTGGGGCAGCGGTCCGGTACTCGGCACGACATCGTGGCCGAACGACCCGCACGGGCTCGACGAGCTCGTGGCGGGGCTCGATGACTACGTCCCCGGATGCGGTAGGGGAACGTGCTCATCGTCGGTGGATCTCCCGCAGAGGTAACTCTCGCTGCAGAGCTGGCAGATCTGATGAACAGTGATTGGGATCATCGCAGAAAGGGCTCCCGACGAGAGCCTCATCATCGCACGGCCCAATCCCGGCCGCCCGAGTCGATCCGAACGTCTCCTCCCTCTGGACCCTACCCCGTACCCCGACCCTCTTCGGGGCACCGCCTTGGCCACTCGTCCTTCGGTTACGCCGCTCGAGGTAGTTCGGTCTCGACCAGCGCAGGACCGCGTCCGGCTCGAAGCTTGGGAAGGCCCTCTCGAAGGGCAGGCCCTACGACGCGCTGCCCGCCTCGCCGATCGCGTCATCATTTTGGTGCACTCGGGGGACCCTGTCTGCCCTCGAGCTCAACCGCACACAGCACCGTCTGGGGACGCGAAGGCGGGGTGGGTTACATCGTCATCGGACTACCTCATACGCTCGACTCCTTGGCCGACCGTGCAGGCGATGTCGCAGAGTTCTGGTGCGTGAAGGTCAACTCCCAAGCGGTCTAGAGGGTTCGCAGCATCCTCTCGACGCGACCTTTCCAGCCGGGCGTCGGTCCTAGCACTTGCTCCGTGCTCGTGAGATCCAAAACGCTGTACGCAGGACGCGGGGCGGGACGCGGAAACTCATCGGTCGTGCACGGTTCGATCTTGCATTGGGGGTTCACGACGTCTCGAATCAGCGACGCGAGCTCGAACCACGTGCACTCACCGCCGTCGCACACGTGATAGGTCCGCGCGATCTTGCGCGATCAACGCGAGCGTCGCCTCCGCGATGTGATCGCACGAAGAGGGTCTACCTCGCTGATCGTCGACGACACGCAGGCTCGGTCGCGTCTCGACGAGGTCGCGCATGGTCAGCACGAAGTTCTTCCCCCAAGCGGGCGTAGAGCCAACTGCTTCGAACCAGCAAGTACTCGACGCCCGACCGCTCGAGCGACTCCTCACCCAGAGCCTTGCTCCGGCCATAGGCGTTGATCGGTGCCCGCTCGTGGTCAACTGAGTACGGTGAGCTCGCCTTCCCATCGAAGACGTAGTCGGTGCTGTAGTGGACGAGCTTGGCGCCACCTCAGACATCGGTCCGCGAGACGCCGACGGCGAGTCCGTTGATCGCGTCGGCGTCGTCGGGGTGCGACTCAGCACCGTCGACGTCGGTCCAGGCGGCACAGTTGATGACCCACTTCGTCCCATGAACTAGCGATCGCTCGACCGCGTCATCATCGGTAATGTCGAGCTCGGCTCGAGACACTCCCCTGTGATCAACGCCCCTAGCCTCGAGCAACCCCGTCCAACTTCGGCCCAACATTCCGGCGGCGCCGGTAACCAAAAACTCATGCATAGCGAGGAAGGCGGTCGGAAGAACGTCGCGTAGCTTCGGGTTGGCGCGGTCTTTGTCCGACAAGAGCGGAGCGTCGATCGGCCATTC
>PVMK01116696.1_pt1 | contig 71706 bp, 71 predicted proteins | sample 1853481 | NCBI WGS metagenome assembly PVMK01 (sample SAMN08533507, study PRJNA380276) | Marine sediment metagenome, whole genome shotgun sequencing project.
CTTTTCATGCGAGATTCGGGGTTTTCGTTCTGGCACTAACTAGTGCCTATCCATAAATGGGTGTTTTTTCAAAAAACGCTCAGTCTGCATCATAGCGCTATCGTCTGTAATCCTACAGCCTTGCAATTCGTCTGTATTGATCATATTTTGATCAATTATCCTGTTTTTATACCACAGAATTCCGCTGCACACTCAGTAGCGTGCAGATATCTCCCTTCTCAAGCCAACAAGCCCTTTCCATTTTGCCTTCGTTGCACCAAAAGCCCTTTTTAATTCTGAAATATTTCCTTCCACGCCTGCCCGGAAATGACGTAATTGATCAAACGTTTTGGACTTAACACCCATTGCTTGAAGTGAAATGCCAACCGGCTTATGGAATACGACTCGCTTCACTCCCAGGCCTCTGCCTTTTTCCACATTCGCCTTGCTGGCATAGCCGCCATCAGCTACCACTGAACCGGGAAGACGACCCAGTTTTGATTGGTGAAAATCTAGCACTGGCATGAACAAATCTGAATCCGCTGGGTTGCCTTTTTCAATCGAAAGATAAGTGATGAATCCGTTTTCCTCGCTACTTAAATTAATTTTATAGCCATACTGAACGTCACGAAATCCTTTGACGATAATGTCTGTGTGCGGCTCAAATAGACTGACGATTTTTTCTGAGGAGTGGACACTTTCCTTATGGATAACACGACGTTCCGTCTGGCTGATGACTTTCTGTGTTAAATCTCTGTAGTGCTCCACTTCCCGAATCCATTTTTGCTTTTCCTCAGAATCACAAGCCCCTGTCCTGACGCTTTGCAATCCTCTATCAACTTGTTATAATACAATTCGGATAAGTTTTAGTAAACTAGGGTAAAGTACTTCTTTTCCAGTGTTTTTTGCATTAAATATTTGGAATGCTAACGATTTTGATGGTTTTCGTTGGTCCGTAAATCGAATTTTCAAACCTGTTATATTCTTACTTTTCGCCAACAGTCGACTTAACACTCTAACGCTATCGTTCAACAACTGGCTATCACTTGGCGGTGCGATATTGCTGGCAACAACCGTGCTATCAATACGCAATTTATCCATCGATAAAACGCCTTCTTTAAGCCAGTTGCCCGATAGAACTTCATGCACCTTTTCTAAGGTGTCCGGCTTGATGCTCCGTATCGTTGACTGCAACCCTGATCGACTTGGTGTCAATTGATTCGGCAGTCGCACAAACGTGCGGTAGGTCATCGAATCTGACAAGTGGAACGCCAGTTGCTCGTAGCTGATACGCAATTGCTGTTTCAATAGCAGACATCGAAAAATGGTTTCAGCACTCAAACCGATTCGCCCCACCTTTGCTAGCGACGCATCGACTAAATCTTCTGCGACCAAGGATAGTATCTCAGGGTGTTGATCCAGTATGTTTGACAGCGCTTCAAGTCGAACGCCGAATTCGTGTTTTGAGTAGTTTTCGAATATACTTGCCTGAGCAACGCGGGTTTCTCGCATGCTGAATCCTCTTGTTTTTTTGGTTACTGTTCGCACCTTTAACTTAACAAATTCAAGAGGATTTTTTAATACCTTGCGAAAATATTTCCTTATATTTCAATGGAATGGAAGTTTATAGATGGGCACTAGTTAACTTGGCAGTACCAGTTAAACGGTTAAACCGGCCCTCGCCAATGCTGGTTACAAACGAGAGCAAACCATGCCGAGGTGGCGATAGAGCAGCGAGGGCGCGGTTCTCATTGGGGCCAGAGATCACTGCATCTCAAAAACAGGCCGGATATACGACAGCGGTTTGACCAACCAACTCAGTCGCTTAGGGTGGAATGAAAAGGAGTTTGACGGGAGGTGTCCATATACGTTTGTATGTGTTCATCCGTCAATTGTACCAACATCGGCCGGTTAACTTGGCGATACCCTTTATTTTCCGGGGGCAGATATCATTAATACAGCTTCTCGGTATATACCTCTTCTATCATCTCTTCCATTTGCTCCTTGCTGTCGGCAAGCTTTGCTTGCTCTTTCAGTATGGCGCCAAACGTGGGGAATTCCCCTTTTGCAACTTTGCTGTCTTCATCCCAGAGCTTCGAACGGATCATGGCCTTGCCGCAGTGGAAGTAGACCTTGGTGACATTAATGAGCAGGCCGGTTTTGACCGGGTTTTTGCCCACCTGGGCGAATTTAAGCTGCGCCTGATCGGTGGTAATGCCGGCAGTGCCGGCGACGCGCAGGGTTTCACGCAGGCCGGGGATCATGAAGATCAGGCCAATTTTCGGGTTCTCGACAAGGTTATGAAAGGACTCGACCTTGTTGTTGCCAATGCGATCCGGCATGAGCAGGGTATTGTCATCGATGATCTTGATGAAACCCGGGGCATCACCTTTGGGTGAGATGGTCGGTTGGCCGCTGGCGTCCGCGGTGGCGATACAGGCGAACGGTGCGCGTTCAATGAACATGCGATGGTACTTGTCCAGGCTATCGAGCATGGTGACCACGGCTAATTCCAACGGCGGATCGAAGTGTTGTTCCAGTTGGTCTTTGTCTTCGATGATTTCAGTCATGGCCGGTCTCATATGTATGGGTTTTTCTTATTATAAGACACAAGACAGGAGGGGGTGGCGGAAACGAGAATATTAAGTCTGCATTCTGCAGGAATGAATTGACTGGATGGTTTTGGCAAATTAACGGAACCTGTGCATGGCGAATCAGTACTTTCTTCAATAAATCATCACTTTAGCTACAACCCGACTAACTCGACAAACCCCTTCCACCACATCACCACCGTCGAGTACGTCAGGTTCGTCGGGTGTATCTGGGGTTTCTTGCCCCCTCCAACCCCAATTTAGAACCACCTCCTTCAACATATCTCTCCGAGACTCTCAGGATATTCCCTATTATTCCGCAAGGAGAAACAGTGCCCGGCCGTAGACAAGCCGTTTGAGCCGACAACATTGATCGCGTATCGTAGTCCGCAGCATTGCCCTTCCGCCGGTATCCATTGACACCTATGAGTAAGTCTACGCCGCCTTCTATCAAAGCCATTTCCGGGTCCTCCTCTTCGTCGCTGGATGTATTGGCCTATGTCCCAGATCTAGATGAATGGCCAGATAGCTGGATGATCGACCAACCAGATCGGGCGGTGGGGAAAGCCATTGTCAGCGTCCTAATCCCCTTTATCGAGCATCTGATCAATCAAGGCCTTACTAAACGCACAATCAAGCGTCATGTTGATAACCTCTGGGCCTTGGGCGGTGAGATTATCAGCGACATCAATTGGAATGAGTCTTCAAGTAAACAGTCTGCACAGGTTTTGGTGATCAATGCCATTGATGAGGAAGGTGGCCCGTTGCTGCGTAACCCTATTGATCCAAATGATCAGAAACCCTTGGACAGCGCCTGCCGGAATCTCTACAAGTTTCTCACCTCTTAGCAATTCAACCCACTAATTCCGCTGATGACCCCGATTTAGCACTTAGAGTGAGAGGCCTTTCCCAAGGAGAGAAGCAGCGAATGTCCTACTGGCTGGTATAAGGTCTGGCAAGTATTGTATAGGGTGGAGCGAGTGATCAAAGTTAATTCCCCGACTCCCGGAAAAAACCCCTAAACAACCCGACGCACTCGACAACCCGTCGCCAAGCCATCCACCCCAACCCCTTCCACCACATCACCACCGTCGAGTACGTCAGGTTCGTCGGGTGTATCTGGAGTTTCTAGCCCCGGGATATAGGCCCTTTTCGCACCAGATTACATGTTGTATAGGCGGCTGCATCGGCCAACCGCTCTTCGACCCAGACTGGCTGGAATACTTCGACACTGGCGCCAGGGAGCTGGCTGTGGATGCCGTGTGAGAATTGGTGGTGTTTGTAAGTATTCATTCGCCGATTCTAACAAATTTCGGAGAGTTTACTTGTCAGCACCATTAAAGGGCTTTAACTTGGCAACACCTGTATCATCAACCCGAGATTCACGATCAAATGATTCAATAAACTTACGACAATGAGGAGCGAAGCGATGGAATTTACAGGAAGATGTTACTGCGGTGATATCCAATACTCGGCGTCCGGCGACCCCGCGATTAAACTGCAATGCCACTGCCGCGAGTGCCAATATATTTCCGGCGGAAACGCAAACGTCACCATCGGCATGCCCGATGACGGTTTCAAATACACGAAAGGCTCACCGAAACAATTCCAACGCAGCGATCTCGAAAACGGGGTTGTCCGCGATTTCTGCGGCAATTGCGGGACGGGGCTATTGTCAATGGCTGCTGCCCTACCTGGCGTGCGACTTATCCGAGCAGGTACGATGGATGATCCAAGCATGTTTACTCCCGACATGGCGATTTTTACCGTTGACCAGCAAAGTTTTCAACATATTCCGGACGGCATGCCCGCTTTTGAAAGGATGCCTGGCTAAATCGTAATAGGTGCGGCCGTCGACGATCCGTCGCGGCCGCATTCCCTTACCTGCACTTACCCTCAAATCCCGATAATGCTGAGCCCTAACCAGATACCGACTATATTGAATAGATTGTTTACGGCAGCATGGTGTGCATGGCGAAATACTAATTCGTTCAATAAAACAAAGACTTGGATAAACCCGGCGCACTTGACGAACCCGTCGCCAACACCTACCTGTGCATGGCGAAATGTTAATTATCGATTAAATTCAATTGGTTAGTCGTTGCCACCCTCCTCCATGAAGATCACCCTTCGGCGCCATGAGAGATGTAACTTTCATGATTTTCCACCTACTCACCACCGTCGCCAGGGTATCTACCCCATCCCCTTCCACCCCATCACCACTGTCGAGTACGTCAGGTTCGACGGGTACAAATGGGATTTCTGCCCCCGGGTATACCTCCTTTTGCAACCGATCTGGCACATGGTCTGCCCACGAATTTCGAGCGGACTTCATAAAGGCCCCAGCCCAAGATTATCCCCAGCCAATCCTGGCAGACATCCAGAGTGCTCCAGGGTGGCACGGTGTGGAGCGATTTACCCCAGGGCATTACCCCACCCATGGGCTGGGTTTTTTGCCCAAGAGCAGCGACTGTGGGCAGAGGTGGCCAGAACAGACTCCCTAAACCTAAGAATCTTTTTACTTGTCAATTAAAAATATACCTGATAGCTTTTTCGATAGCTGAGCGTCTCAACAGAGCCGCTCGGCACGTATAGAGATCCATTGATGATTGTTTAGAAGGAGAACCTTCCGATGGCGGCGAAAAAAAAGATGTATCACAGATTCAAAAAGACTTAAATAAGCTCTTAGTCGATACAGAAAAGAGCATTGAAAAATATGCAAGCGATACGCTGAAAAGAATTCGTAAGTCGATTCAAGCGCTTGCGAAACAAACCGAGCAGCTTGAAAGGAAAATTGAAGGCAAGAAAAAAGCTCCGGCAAGAAAAAAACCGGCTGCTAAAAAGACTGCGGCAAAGAAAAGGCCGGCTGCTAAAAAAGCGGCTGCCAGGAAAAAGCGCCCCGCCAAGAAATAATTGACTCTGGACTGGCATTTTAGAAATTCCGCACCCATCTGAGGCAGTCTGCCAGTTTCACACCCGGACTGCCTCAGCATGGTTCTGCAGCATTATGAACATGTCCCTGGCGATTGCTAAATTGGAAACCATGAGTTATCTATTGCAGCAAGCCTCGATGGATCTTACCCAACGGCGGCATGAAAGATATCATTTTTCTTTTTCCCCTGCTCATCCGCAGACAATAAGTCTCTGAAACCAACAAACAACCCGACGCACTCGACGGACCCGTCGCCAACCCACCTACCCCTACCCCGTCCACCACACCCCCGCGTCGTGTACGTCAGATCCGACGGGTGTAATTGAAATTTCTATCCCCGGGGTATACGCCCTTTGACACCAGATCCAGCAAATTATCTGCCCGTGAAATCTGAGGGGGTTCTATAAAGGTGCCAGACGTCACGACATAGCGTTTATATAGGTTGTCATATCAAAATAGTCGCGCCAAACAGCAATCTTGCCGTTCCTCATTTCAAATACACCACAACAAGGTAGATCTACCGATTTCCCGCCCGCAATGGTTCTATCCATGCGCTCAACCACGATGACGTCACCATCGACAAGCAGATTGATAATTTCCCAATCTGTCTTATCCCAACCGGCAAGAAAAGCGCCAATGAATCCCGTCAACGCCTCATGTCCGCTGACCGGGTCCGCTGGCATGTTGTGATAGACGCCATCTTCGCAAAAATAGGCCACCAACTCTTCCGTGTTCAGCTTGGACCAGGCTGCGATAAAGTTTCTGATTATTTCTTCATTAGTGGTCATCGCTTATCTCCATTGATTCAGTGCAAACTCAAAACCTATTCAACAGGAAAACAACCAGCATTCCAACCAGGAATGTTTTGAGGTTCGGAAGGAGATCGAAGTTCGGTTTCAAAAACCCCTTTCACTTCTTCAACTTACTGCAACCCGTGTCGGTATTATCCCACCCCTAGTTTCGGCATACGTTCGGTCTCGGTCAGCACTTCCCCAACCTCACAGAAAACCCGTTACCTTTCTTCAAGTTAGTAGCCTAATCCACCACAAACCATCCGACTCATAATCGGGGGGTGTGTCACTGGAATCAAGACCTGCCAGATATTTATATTATAATCATAGGGTTATGGGAGACACACCCTCCGACTCTGTGAGTAGCCCCATAGGCTGGACTCGATGGGTGATAATTCCCCGATATGATCAAAACATCTTCTCCAGATTTGGTCCACGACGCAGATGATGTCCACCATCGACTCCAATAACTTCGCCGGTTATCCAGCTTGCCTCGTCAGATAAAAGAAAACCAACCAGTGAAGCAATGTCTTTAGGCTTACCCAGGCGGCTGATAGGCATATTCTCCAGATACTCGGCTCTCCCCTGTTCAGTCTCAAACAGCATCGCCGCCATCTGCGTGCTCACACCATCACGCTGGCGTCTCGATCAATGAGATAATGGGCACAAGTCAGGCCAATGTCACAGGACTCGAGTTTCCTCCCCCCGGCTATACATGACGATGTCGGCATAATTGCACTCACCCGGCTTGCGCTGGAATATGCTGTTAGCGATCAGCCAGACCTTAACAATGCGGGCCGGAGGCTCCCCCATATATTTTTGATAGTCAGAATAAAGATTGCGCCGTTCCGGCAGCCACTCACCCAGATTGGACTGACCGCTACGTACTACAACGTGATATTCCTTGCCCTGCCAGTTTGGCAGTGGGCAGTCATAACCCGTGCCCACCGGTAGTTCGCAACTCCAGTAATAGGTAATATCCCGACCATTATCAAACTCAATGGCAATACTAAGATAATCGTGGCTGGGCAGAGTATCCTCTCGCAAAGTCGCAGGCAGCTGTTCAACGCACCACCGCCAGCTGATTTCAGAGGACTCGTCCAGCGGGAGGTCCACAGCTTTCTGCAAAATACCCACATCAGACGACGTGCGACAGTGAATACAGGGCATGCCTTCATGCGAGTGCTTGTCGCTGTAAATCTCGGCCGGCCCAATATGCCACAGATACCTCCAGCCATCCGGGGTCGTGTCGCCCTGCTGTATACGATCCAGCTCATCCTGCAGCCGGCCATCAACATCCCCGCGTTCCAACAGCGAGCGTAAGCCGTCTCGCGCCGTGCCGGACCAGCGTACAATCACAATTTTCACCTCTCCTGTCACACTGGCATATACTTCGTCGCTCTGGACTCGGCTACCCTGCGGGTCTGCCCAATCATTGGGGAAGTAGTTGCCAAATTGCAGGGCACCGCTGTGCTCCGCAATAAAGGAGTGGCTGTTTCGCGTCCCCCTGAAGACCTCCCCCTGATTGCCAAGCTTGCACCAGACTTGAAGTGATGGGCTGACATAAATATCGAGAAACCTATTGGCGTAAACCCTTCCACTGATAAAGTAGGTCACTTCATCGCCTGTATCCAGCGACATATCCGCAGGAATCCATGGTGCCTGCGAACCTTGCATGGTAAACCATACAAAATCCCGTATCAGGCCTTCAGGCGCGCTGTCCAATAGTGCCTGCATCTCCCTGGTAAACTTATCCAGGTCAGGGGGAGACTCTATTTGGGAGCGCAGGCGGCGACCCAGGGTTTTCACTACAAGCTTCCCGGTAACTGTGAGGTCGGTCAGTGTTCCAGCCATGATGATTTCGTCTTAGAGTTGTCGAATCCTCAGCATAGACCAAAATGGCGGGCCTTGGGTACCGATACCTAAACTCCAGTTTAAATACACCTCACCGGCACACGGCATATTACTCGTTTTTGCGTGGGAACCAGGTGTCAATGGCCATTAACACGAGGACGTCTACACTAATTAAAAGTTATCGGAGAAGACCTTGAACCAAGCACCTGATCCTATCCGTCTGTATACGAAGAGAAACCGAAGCTACCTTTGCTTCATACGCCTCGCAGCCTATCCACAGGGAATTCGCGCGTATTTCCGTCGGTCACCGCTATTGCGCTCTAATCTCCGCGTCCTCGACGCCGGCTGTGGAACGGGTACCGTTACGCTCGCGCTGCGAGAAGCACTCCTAAGTCGCAACTTACAGCCTGGAACCTTGCACGGCTTCGACCTCACTCCGGTAATGCTCGAAAACTTTCGTAGAACTTTACAATCCGAAGCGATTGAAGGGGTGAATGTTGCGCAGGCAGATGTACTCCAGCTGAATGCACTTCCGGGCGGATGGAACAATTTCGACCTGATCGTCTCTGCCGCCATGATGGAATACCTACCACGAGAACGCCTGGTTGATGCGCTACGGGGCCTTCGTTCACGTCTGAATGAAGACGGGAGCATCGTGCTATTCATCACACGGCAAAATTCGCTAATGAATCCGCTTATCGGACATTGGTGGGGTGCCAACCTGTACAAAGCCGAAGAACTTGAAGAATCCTTTCGCCTCGCCGGTTTCTCGACCATCGCATTTGGGAGCTTTCCATTCCCGTACAAGCACCTAGCTCTCTGGGGTCACATTATTGAGGCAAAGTGAGGCCTACCGATGATTAGCCTGTCATGGTCGCCATGAAAGTCGATGACCAATACGAGCAAAACTCTCCAATTCTCGTCACGAGCTGTGAGAAAACTGAAGGCATTCAGGTCTATATAAACTGATCTGGCGGAAGAATATTGGAGAGGAATCGCTGGGTGACATACCAGATCGATGACGAAGAAGCAGTAGAGGGTGCCTGGAGTCTATCTGCTGATGGCTATGCCACATTTTTCCCCTGATACAACGCATCGGTAGTAGAGAAATCCGGATTGCAGATTCCCTCTGACTTCGCGGAGAAACTTGCCGACAGTGGACGTCTAAAAGCCTCAGTTATCATTGGGCGCGAGACACCCCCATCTCGTGCTAATTCCCGCGTACAACGGCCACAGATCCACGGGTATATCTTTAGTGCGCGTTCACGATAGCCCTTTTCGCGCTTGGCATTGTACTCTAGCTGCTCAGCACGCACTTGTTCGAAGCTATTGGATGATGGCTTTTGAGTAGTCATGACGTTCGTGTACTCATCGTTTTATTAAATCAGTGCAGGATCACCCCACTAACAGGGTCGGGATAGGTTCGGTGTCGGCCAACTGCCCTCCTCCACCACCAAAAATTCCTGACCTTTCTTCAAATTACTGGCCAATTCTACCACGGAACATCCGACTCATAATCGGGGGGTGTATCACTCGAATCAGGGGGTGCCGGAAATTAATAATACAATCATAGAGTTATGGAAGAGACACCCTCCGACTCTGATTGGGTGTATTATCCATCGGCTGGAGTCGATAGGTGTACGCACCACTTCCTGACCTACTATCAGCAGTAATGGACTATACTGAAACCGGTTGATTCGGAGTTATTGTTTATGACCGCAGACACGTGGGGACTATTGGCCGGAGCCATTGCTGGCGGCCATTGGTGAACTGTGAAGCTCCGGGAATCTGTGGCGTTTGTAGGTATTCATCCGCAGGTTCTAGCAATTGTGGCCAGCTAATTTGGCAATATCCTATTGAGGCTATGCCCCCGGGTGGTAGAATCCCGGCTCCGATCTGTAAAGGTGTATGCAGGATGTTTAGTGTAAACGAATACCTCGATGGCAAGGTCAAATCAATCGCGAGTAACAGCGGTGACCTTCCAGCCACGGTCGGAGTGATGACCGAGGGTTCTTCCATTGATTAAGGCTCTATCCGATAATCCTGTACATATCGAACGGCTTTGCAGCCTGCTTGAGTTAGGCGCATTCCGGGGAACGGTGAGCCGTGTGCCCGGTGGTTTTCATCACTGTATGTGGCGACTGGAAACACAAAGCGGGTGCTTTGCAATTAAGCAGCTAGCTGACGATATGGACATGAAGGATGTGGCCACCGTTGCGCAGATAAATTCCACCGAGGTCACTGCCCGCGAGTTTTCCCGGCATGGAATTCCTGCGCTTTATTCGCTTGCCGTGGATCGACAACACCTGCAGTTGCTGGACGGTGTGGGGTACCTTGTTTACCCCTGGACCAATGCCACCGCCTGCCACAGGAATGGTATCGAGGAGCATCACGCGGTCATTGTCGCTAGTACGCTCGCCCACATGCATCGCAGTGATATCAATGTGCCGGAACTGCGGGATGTGCCTGCCTTCCCGGTAACCGCTGAACGGGTGATAGACCTGGTGCAGCTGGCTAGACAGCGCAATGTACGCTACAGCCATATTCTCGAGGACCGTCTGGATGATTTATTGCGGATTGTAGAGTTACACGCCCCCGCGCTCGAGCGCCTTGAGGGGCACCAGGTGATCAGCCACGGCGATCTGGATCACAAAAATGTCCTGTGGGACGAGGCGGGAGAGCCGCTGCTGATTGACTGGGAATCTGCCCGGCGCCTGAACCCGACATACGAGCTGTTACTGGAGGCACTGGACTGGGGTGGCATCACCGCCCACTTCGACGCGCGGCCTTTTACGACTATTCTGCAGGCCTACGTAGATGCCGGCGGCCTGATTGACGAAGATATGATACCGGCGGCTTCTGACGCGATTCAGGGGGCCTGGGTCAGCTGGCTGTTGTACAACGTGGGCAGGGCGGTGGGGCTGAAGGATACACGCCAGCGCGCCATTGGCTCCGGCCAGGTCGATCTTGTGCTGAGCGCTCTGCTGCGCATGGAGAAACAAGCCGACAGGTTAACCGGGATTGCCATAAAGTACGCGTCCTAAGGCGGCGCTCAAGCCGTCTGTGTGGCACCCTTTCGGCGCACCACCACTACCGCTCCAGCAAGACACTGGCAGGTTGTGGACTTTATCCGTAGCTTTTGATCATGGAAGACATGGGCGACATGTCCAGGCCGTGGTTGGGAATAGGGTAGCGCAAACCGTTGAAGGCATTGCCACTTAAAAACTCCTCCAGTTTTTACCCGAGCTGGCGGACATGACCTCGACAATTCTATCGATATCAATGCCTGTATGTCTCACCCACCCTGAATCCGCGGCATCAGGAACACCTCAGAGTCAGCAGGAATCGCCACATCCCAGTTGTCACGATAAATTTCACCATTTATCGCGATGGCTATCCCTTCGTCAAAATGTCTTTGCATGCGGGGATATTCCGCCACCAGGCCATTCAAGAGTTCGCGTATGGTTGACGCTTCAAGCTCCAGCTGTTCTGCCCCGTCGAGCGCGGAGCGGAATGATGAGATGAAGGTTACATTAACCATTCGCAGACTCGCTTTTGACGTTACGAGGCATCCCTCTGTTCAAGAGCCTTGAGAATCCGCGGGGGTGACATCGGTACGTGGTCCATTCGCACTCCCACTGCGTTTGATATCGCGTTGCCTATAGCCGCAAGCGGCGGGACAATGGACGTTTCACCAACGCCGCGTACGCCATATGGATGATTGGGATTGGGTATCTCCAGTATCTGGGTATCGATGAACGGCAAGTCCGAACAAACGGGAATTCGGTAATCGAGAAAACCCGGGTTTTGCAGCCGGCCATCGTCGCCGTAGATATATTCTTCATTGAGTGCCCAGCCGATACCCTGTGCGGCACCCCCCTGCAACTGTCCCTCCACGTAGGTGGGATGGATCGCCTTACCCGCATCCTGGATAACCGTATATCGGATAACGCGAGTCGCGCCGGTTTCCGGATCTACCTCCACGTCACAGATGTGGCTGGCAAATGACACACCCGCATTATCGGGAACTGATTCATTGTGACCGGCGATGGGGCCGCCAGTGTTTGGCGACTCAGCGGCGATGTCTGCCAGTGAGAGTCGCTTCAGTTTGCTGTACTTCCGGCCTTTGGCTTTGGCGTGACCGGCTTCCCAGACAACATTCTCGATGGGGATATCCCACATGATTGCCGCCCGCTCGCGCAGGATTTCAATCGCTTGACGAGCGGCAAATACGGCCGCCATGCCAGAGGAAAATGTGCCACGGCTGCCCTCCGTCGTATCGTTATGACCGAGCGACCCGGTATCACCAATATTGGCGTTTACCTGCTCATAGGGAATGCCCAGTTCTTCAGCGGCTATCAGTGACAGCGAGGCCCTGGCGCCGCCGATATCGATGGTTCCCACTGTGAGTGTGACCGAACCGTCGGTGGCAATATTGAGATCGGTGCAGGTTTGCCCGCCAAAGTTAAACCAGAATCCACAGGCCATGCCCCGGCCCTGGTTTTTCTTCAGCCTGGCTCGCATATGGGGGTGGTTTTTTACGGCATCCAGCGTTGGTCCGATGCCAATAGGGCCGTAGACGGGCCCAAAGGACGCGCGTGTTCCTTCTTTGGCGGCATTCTTGATGCGTAAATCCAGGGGCTCGATGCCCAACTCTTTCGCCAGCATATCTATGGTGCTTTCCACGGCAAAGGCGGCCATGGGAGCTGAGGGCGCACGATATGCGGCCACTTTGGGCCGGTTTACCACAACGTCGTAGCCCAGGGTTTTGACGTTGGCCAGGTTATAACAGGCAAAGGAAGTCATCGCCCCAATCGCGGCCCAGGGCATGCCGGGTATAGCACCCGGGAATGGGCCGCCTTGATATCGCAGTGCGGCAAAGGCCGCCGTAATCGTGCCGTCTTTCTTCGCGCCAATTTTTACATCGATCGACGTGGATGAGGCTGGGCCGCTCGCCCGGAATACCTCCTCACGGCTCATGACTGCTTTTACAGGCCGGTTAGCTTTCCGGGACAAGGCCAGGGCCACAGGTTCAATCCATACATGAGTTTTGCCCCCAAATCCCCCGCCAATCTCTGATGAAGTCACTTTTAACTTGGCGGCATCCATACCAAGCAGGGTTGCGCAGACACTGCGGTAGGTGAAATGCCCCTGGGTTGTTACCCACAGCTCACCCGTACCATCGGGATTAACGCTGGCAACACAGGCGTGCGGTTCAATATAGCCCTGATGAACCTGCTCGGTTTTGTAGCTTTTCTCGACAATGACATCGGCCTGGGCAAAACCTGCCTCCACGTCGCCGTGACCGATTTCAGCCACATTGTACAAATTTGAGGGTTTCGTAGGTTTGGGCTCGACTCCGGCGGTATAGAGGTAATCGTGAATAACCGGCGCGTCGGGTTTTAGCGCTTCATCCACATCTGTTACATGGGGTAATACCTCATAGGTCACTTTAATCAACTTCAGTGCCTTTTTCGCGGTTTGTTCATCGACTGCCGCCACTGCCGCAACGGCATGGCCGTCATAGAGCGCTCGCCCCCGGGCCATACAATTTTCCAGCATGTCCCGGGCACCAGTATCGCCGTTGGTCAAATCTGGCAGGTCGTCGCAGGTGATAATCGCCTTCACCCCGCTGAGTTTCTCGGCTCGGGCTGTAGAAATTTTCTTAATCCGGGCGTGTGCGTGGGGGGAGCGTAAGAATAGCCCCACCAGTTGTCCGGGTGCATTGTAGTCTGCGCCGTACCTGGCTCGGCCGGTGACCTTGTCGATTCCATCCGGCCGCTTTACGCGGGAGCCAATGACTTTGAACTTCTGGTTTGTGTAGCTCGGGTCGTTTCCCATGTTAACTCCCTATCGATATTCGTTGCATCATCTGCCCAGCGGCGCCAGGCGGATATTCAAGCTGGCTTTTTGCTTTTTTTCTTGCGGCTATTCCTTTTATCCCGTTGCCGAATTTCCTTCGCTGTCGCCTGTACTGCACGGACGATTTTGTCGTAACCGGTACAGCGGCATAGATTGCCTGCCAGTGCGTATCGAATTTCGGTTTCTGTCGGGTTGGGGTTGCGCTCCAGCAACACCTTCGCGGCAATCAGAAAACCGGGAGTGCAGATTCCGCATTGCAAGGCGGCGTGCTCTATAAAATTTTCTTGCAAGGGATGCAGCGTGCCGTTCTCTGCCATCCCCTCAATGGTGGTGATTTCCCGACCATTTGCTTCCACCCCTAACACCAGGCAGGAGCAGACAAGGCGGCCATCGAGTGTGATACTGCACGCGCCACAGTCACCTGTGCTACAGCCTTCCTTCGCCCCCGATAAAGCCAGCCGATTGCGGAGAACAGCCAGCAGAGTTTCATCCGGCGGGCAGGAAAACTCCACGGCATCGCCGTTAATTGTGGTTGATACCAAAACAGCGGCCATCAGGCACCTCCTGCACGTTGAAAGGCAATTCTGGCAGCGCGCTTGCCGAGAACACCGGCCACCTTGGTTCGATACTCGATGGTACCCCGTTTGTCATCAATAGGATTACAGGCCGCAGAGCATGCGGCAGCCAGTTTTTCCAAAGCATCGTCATCCAACCTGGTTCCGATTATGGCTCGTGCGGCCGCCGGCACGAGAACAGCCGTTGGGGCCACCGCGCCAAGAACCACCCTGGCGGTCTTGACCCGCCCTCTCTCCAGCGTCAGATTCACCCCGGCGCTGACCACCGCAATATCCATTTCCGTTCGCGGGGTAAAGCGCAGATAGGCATCCGCCGATCTGGCAGGTCGCGCTGGCAAGATGATCGCTTCGATCACCTCCCCCTTGGTCAACGAGGTTTGGCCCGGCCCGGTGACAATTTTGTCAACAGGCACGGTGCGACGCCCGGATCGGCTCACCACCACCGCTTTCGCACCAGCGGCGATCATAGCGGGTACACTGTCCGCCGCCGGGGATGCGTTACATAGATTACCGACCATAGTGCAACGACTTTGTACTTGATCCGAGCCAATCAGATTAGTCGCCTCAACCACCCCGGGCCAGGCCTTGGCTACGGCTTTGTGCTCACCGAGTTCTGCGCCTGATACCGCAGCGCCGATGCGGGTGCCCCTGGTGGAATGCGTAATGGCACTCATGGCGGGGATGTGCTTGATATCCACCAATAGCGCCGGTTCGATGTGTCCGAGCTTCATGCGAACCAGAAGATCAGTTCCTCCGGCCAGAACAAAGGCAGCGCCTTCCTCGTTCTCCAGCAACGCTGCAGCCTCTCGGGTTGTCGATGGGGTTTCATATCTCATTGGATTGTCACGCTCCGTTGGTGGATTGCGCCGAAAGGACGAGTAAGGCGCTGATAGCGGCTTTTCCAGCGCACCACCATGTCTTCGATAGTAAAATCAAACGATGCTGTCTGCATCGAAGCTATTTGTGAATAATTGCATGTGGGCCGCTCTCCTCGGGCCGAAGCTTTATTTATAGACTGTATTTCCCTCGATGGCAATAGCAACAGGCGCATGGAATGAACTTCCCGAGTCAATCAATGCAACATACAATGAGCATATTAACTGTTGCATGAAGACAAGGATCAGGAATCAATGAAAATCGTCGCAGATATGAGCCTCTACCCGCTGAAAGAAGGGCCGATCCCCACCATCATAGAATTTATCAATGAGTCGCAAGAGCAGGAAGGTATCGAGATAGTTACCAATGCTGTGATCTCCGCCGGGGCCATGACTGTGCAACGGCGCCGCTGTCACGGGTATTAACTGGTCGCGATAACTGGCCGAGGTATCAAGCAGTCGACTTGTTGGCAAACTGCTGTTGGCTGTCCACCTTGCGTAGTTTGAACAGACTCAGCAGTAATGGACAGGCTTGCTGCTGCATGAGCTGCGAAGGACATCAAAGTGTTTACGCAGCGGGCTGGCCCAGGTCGCAACGGAACCCTGCACACAAGTATCCACGCCTTGCTCCTGCGCAGCTAACAATAAGGACTGCACAAAAATACCCGCGTCCAATGGACCATAGGGCCCTAGACTACCCTCACAAAAAATAAACAATACGGTAGGTGCATCAAAAAAGCAGAAGTTGCGTGCCATTTGTGATTCTCGCCCTTTACGGTCATCGCGTGAAATACCTAGCACATCATATAGGCCTTTGCCTGTCGCGAAGTAACGATCATTCAATTCCCTAGGATACTTCAACAGCGTTTTATAATCGCCATCGGGTAGAACGCCGCCTTTAAGCAAGGCCGTTAATTTCTTCATTAGGGAGCCATTTTTCACCGCAGTAGCCTGGCGATACTTTGTTACCAGTGCAGTACGTACCTCATCACAGAGCTCACCCGATGCCATAGCTACGCGATAAGGCTGAACGTTCCCCCAGGAAGGTGCTGCCGAAGCCGTTTGCAAAATCTCGCTGACTAAAGTGTCGTCCAGATACTGATTGGAGAAGGCTCGAACGCTCCGACGAGTTCGTAAAGCCTGCGATACAGAAATGACGTTTTCATCAGGCATTGTAGATGGAGGATTGCTCTGACTTCTTACCATACTAATGGACATACCCTTAACTCCCGTGCTTTGACCGGGACAATGTACGGAAAGAGCAAAAGGAATACTTGTACAATCCGGCTACTCGGGCTGGCTGCGGAGCGGGATGGTGCGTGGTAATGGCGCTGGCCAACGCAACGATCTACCGTTTGGCGGCTATAAGCAGTCGGGTATTGGCTGGGAGTGGGGGTAATATGGTCTGGAAGACTTTCTGGAAGTTAAAGCAATAACTTGTTAGTAGAGCTGACACCATAGCCGGCCTGGCTTTGCTTGCCTATATCGGCGATCAAACCGGAGTGTATCGGGCCATGGCTGATGGTGAGCCTCGTTCGGTAGAAGAAATAGCTACCAAGGCCGGCGTGGATTCACGATATTTGAAAGAACTACTGTCAGCCAACGCTGCCAACGAGTATGTGAATTATGATGCCGAATCCGAGCGGTTTTATCTGTCACCGGAACAGATAGCAGTATTTGCAACAGAAGAGAGCCCTGCCAATATGCATGGCTTACTGCAGATAATTGTCGCACAGTATGCAGAACATGAAACTGCAGTCGATGTTTTTCGCTCGGGTAAGGGTCGACCCTGGGGTGACCAGCATACATGCCAGTTCTGTGGTACTGATCGTTTCTTTCGTCCTGGGTACATTGCAAATCTGGTGACTAATTGGATTTCTGCACTGGATGGCGTGCAAGAAAAGCTTGAATCTGGCGGAACCATAGCTGATATCGGCTGCGGTCACGGCTCCACATCGGTATTGATGGCAGAGACGTTTCCTAACTCGAAGGTCTTCGGCTATGACATTCACGGCTCCTCTATTGATGATGCCCGCAGCAAAGCCGCTGCAGCGGGGGTGGACAATATTGCCTTCGATGTGTCAGATGCCAGTAACATCCCGTCCAATGGTGGATATGATTTTGCCTGTGTTTTCGATGCGCTTCATGATATGGGTGATCCAGTGGGTGTTGCCCAACACATACGCGAATGCCTGGCACCTGGCGGCACATTGATGGTTGTTGAGCCGCTGGCAGGCGATAAAACAGAAGATAATCTTCACGCATTGGGTGGCGTGTTTTATGCAGCCTCAACACTCATTTGCCTACCCAATTCACGCTCACAGGACGTTGCTTTATGCCTGGGCGCGCAAGCAGGCCCTAAACGCCTTATAGCAGTATTAGAGGATGCCGGTTTTTCGACCGTTCGCATCGCTACCACGTCAGCAACTAATATTGTGTTGGAGGCAACCGCATAGGGGAACTTCGGGGTCAGGTAGCGAGAACCAGGCTTGGAAAGGAATCTGAAAATTGAAAGGGAAGTTGAATCGCTGGGACTACGAAAAGGGGTCCGGGTTTATAAGCCCTGCCGGGGAGGGCGGGCGCGATATGACAGGCGGCCCTATCGCATTCCACGTATAGACTGGCGGGTGCTGTTGGGCTGAAAATACTGAGGAACTAGTGGCCGGAGTGGGCTGAAGTGGCCGATTCCCAGGAAGGAACCTTCGGTCTGTGAGAGGGTCTACGGCACCCCCGTTACCGCTCTCGATGCTATGATGACCTGTCTTATCAATGGAGAAAACTAATGGACCTTGACCATGCAGTGTTGTGGGTGGAGAGTGCAAAGCGCTCTCTCGAATTTTATGTAGATGTTCTCGGACTCAAGCCGGTAAGGGCGGAAGACTTCGCAGAGGGTAAGGCGCGTTTTCCGAGCGTTCGCATCAATGAAACCACGATTTTCGACTTAATGGAGCGGAACGAGTTGCTGCCGCTCGTTCAGAATTTCACGGGTGGTGGGGATGGCATTGGGGGAGCGCCCATCAACCACCTCTGTCTATCCATGAGTATTTCGGAATACGACGCGGTGTCCGCACGTCTAGAAGCGCACGGGGTGCACCTTAAGCCAGGGGGCGAGGACGTATTCGGAGCACAGGGTCAGGCCGTGCGCTCGGTCTACTTTAACGATCCAGACCAGAATGTCTTAGAGATACGGTACTACGACGAGGCAAGTTAGCTTGAGTGGCTCGTTAGTAGGATTGATTCGCAGCAGGGTGGAAGGCTTGATGATGATGGCTGATCTGGCGATGCGTTTGGGATTCAGAAATAACGACCAGAAACCGAGTAGGGCACGATCCTGGGTTGAAAGATTCGGTGCTCGTTGCCTCGACCTGCTGTGGATGATCAGCTGCTGCTTCAGAAGCAGGTTCTCTGCGATGATGGTTTTGCTGCCACCAGGTCGTAGTAGCTTTGCGATGGTGGTAAGCAGATGAAACAGTAGGTAAATGACATCTCTCATGTTGTCCGAGAGTAATATCCGTCGGCGAATTACTGATTTTCTAATAGAAACAAGCGATTAGTTATTTGATACAGGAGTCAGCCTGACGCGAGTAGCCTGTCTTGCAATACCACTGTGAGCCTTTTGCATAAGCGTTGGCCGGGATAAATATCCTCTGGCACTGATTACCCACACGCTTGTATTCATCACGGCAGGGCCAGTCTGCGCCTGGGGAAATTCCGTTAGAGAGTTGATCCATCTTCTGGCAATCGTTGCCGACTCTCCGGTAGCCAATTTTGCAGAACGACATCGGTTCCCCGGCAGGCGCATTGGCGGTAATTTCCATCTTTTGGCACTGGTTACGGATACGCTTGTAGCCGTTTTTACAGGTCCAGTGCGATCCGTGTACGAATGAATTTGCCGGTATATCCCTCTTCTGGCATTGATAACCGACGCGCCTATAACCATTTTTGCAGTGCCAGGTAGTGCCCGCCACGTACGAATTTGGAGGGTTAGCACTAGTGGACGAGGCGAGCAGCAGTGACAAGACGGCGACAATCATAGGAAGGCAAAATAGCTGCATGGACATAACACGCTTCCTGGGTATGGGGACATTATAATAACAAGTACGATGCCAGCTTAACGACTATTCATTACCCGATTGTATTAATCGTCCAATCCCCCATAATAGGTGCAGACTCTTCTAACCTACCCAGAGACCCGATGAGCGATCAAGATTCTGCTGAAATAAACCCGTTCAATCCACCCAAGTGGATCATGAAAACCATGTCCCGCACCCACATCTTTCTCAACCGTGTAACGGGGGGCACGATGTTCAATACCTTGTCCGGTGATGAAGTGTGCTTTGTGACGATGACGGGTGCAAAGTCAGGTCGAACCATTACGATGCCACTGATGTATGTGCCTTATAACGACGGTGTGTTGCTGGTCGCGTCTCTGGGCGGAGCACCCCGGAATCCGGTGTGGTACCACAACATTGCCAAACACCCGGATATCACCGTGAGGCACCGTGGCAAAGAAATGACATTGCGGGCTCGCCTGGCAACGGCTGCTGAAAAACCGGATTTGTGGCCCATCTGTGACAGCCACTACGCGCCATATGCTGACTATCGGGCTCGTACCGATCGGGACATCCCTATCTTCGTCTGCGAGACCAGATAAACTCCCCTCGAGGGAACCAGGATCCGCGCACTGGACTGAATATCCGGTGGTCCTTATGCGGGGGGCTGGGCGGACCCACTAATAAAATTGGGGCAGCACCATTACAGGCGCGGAGATCTCGATCAATCGATCGCCGTATACCGTCGGGCACTGCACCTGATTCGCGTAAACGATGGCCTGTCCAGCCCACGGCAGATTCCGGTGCTGCTGAAAATGGCGGGGATATATCGTTCAACTGGAGATCTACTTTCCCTGGGCGATGTCTATCAATACTATTACCGCGTCCGCAAACTCGGAGAACCGCCCTATACACAAGAGCGGCTGGATGACAGCCTGGAGTACCTGACGCCGGACGGGAGTGAAATTTCTACGGATCGCCTAAACCTGTCCCTGGTATTTCAAGCCACCGCCCTACTCCATTCAACGAACGCACGAACCCTGAGATTTCGGTAGTGGTTGGCGGACACTGGTGTACCTGGTCACTCGTATTGTAACATTCAGACCATTCCCTGTTAAACTCGCACACCAAAGAAACTTGAGAGATTGCCCTACATGATACTGCACCCAAAAAACGAAACCTTTGAACACCTGGACGCCCGCTCCCGCGAGATCATGCTGAAAACCGTTGCATTTTTCGAAAGCAAGGGTATGGAAAAGCTCAAGCACGACGATCATGAACGGGTCTGGTATGCAGATTTCCTTGAGTTTGTGCAACGGGAGAAAGTGTTTGCGACCCTGCTCACCCCAGCGGCCTATGGTGACGGGGACGACGGTAAGCGCTGGGACACGTACAGGAATTGTGCATTCAATGAGGTACTGGGGTTTTACGGCCTGCAGTACTGGTATACCTGGCAGGTCACCATACTCGGACTGGGCCCGATCTGGATGGGCAACAACGAGAAGGTGAAAGTGCGCACTGCCGGATTGCTGGAAGCGGGCGGTATTTTCGCCTTCGGCCTGAGCGAGCAGACCCATGGTGCAGACCTCTACTCCTCGGAAATGGCCATAACGCCCGGGGCTGACGGTCAGTACCTGGCCCATGGCAGCAAATACTATATTGGTAATGCCAACGCCGCCGCGCTGGTTTCAACCTTTGGCAAAAATACGGAAACCGGAGATTTTGTATTTTTTGCGGTCCAGAGCGACCACGCCAACTATGAGTGTGTCAAAAATGTGGTGAATTCACAGAACTTCGTGGCTGAATACGCCCTACACGATTACCCGCTTACCGATGACGACATCCTGAGTTCCGGGCAGGAGGCCTGGGACAGTTCCCTCAATACGGTCAACGTGGGCAAATACAATCTCGGCTGGGCATCCATCGGTATCTGCACGCATGCCTTTTACGAGGCCATTACCCACGCCACCAACCGCAAACTATTCGGCCACAGCGTCACGGACTTTACCCATATTCGGCAGTTTTTCGTAGACGCCTGGACCCGGCTGGTGGCCATGAGGATGTTTGCGCTGCGGGCCTCCGATTATATGCGCGCAGCCTCCGCAGAGGACCGGCGCTACCTGCTCTACAACCCGATGGTTAAAATGAAGGTGACCACGCAGGGCGAGGAGGTTATCAACCTGTTGTGGGACGTCATGGCGGCCAAGGGTTTTGAAAAGGATATGTACTTTGAAATGGCCGCGCGGGATATCCGGGCATTGCCCAAGCTCGAGGGCACGGTGCACGTGAATATGGCCTTGATCATCAAGTTTATGGCCAACTACTTTTTCAATCCGGCATCGTTCCCGGATGTCCCCAAACAGGATCACCCGACCAACGATGATTTTTTATTTGACCAGGGCGCGACCCGGGGACTGGGCAAGATCCAGTTTCACGATATTGCGCTCGCCTATGATAGCGTGGACCTGCCTAATCTCAATGTTTTCAAGGAGCAGATTGAAGTCCTCAAGCAGTTCCTGCTTACTGCCGCGCCGAGCAAGGAGCAGGCTGACGATATCGACTTCCTGCTCAACCTCGGCGAGCTGTTCACGCTGGTGGCCTATGGCCAGCTCTTGATCGAAAAAGCGAAAATCGACGCTGTGGAAGATGATGTCATGGACCAAATATTCGACTTCATGGTCAGGGATTTTTCCAAGTTCGCCTTGCAACTCTATTCCAAAACCGGAACCACCGAGGAACAGATGGTCTTGTGTTTGCGAATGATCAAGAAGCCGGTAAAGGATACGGAGCGCTTCAACCGGGTGTGGAAAAAGCATGTTGCTGTGTTGAATGGCGCCTATGCGATGAACGCTTGAGTGATATGCGTTAATCAGGGCAAATCCGGCCTCAGTCCCGACGCAACACGCCAGTCAGGGTCAGGACCACCACAGCAGACAGAGCAGCGCCGAACAATCCATACAAACTGTGCAGCGCCAACCAGAACCAACGCGCCGGTCCGGTCGGCACGAAGCGGCAAAACGAATCCTGACCGAGGTCGATCACCGGCAGGGCGAAGTCGAGCGCGTAGTGCAACGTATCAAGGCCGGGGCAGCCCAGGGGCGCTGCCACATCCCCCAGGCCGAAAGGCAGGATGTAGCTCGTCGCCTCGGGCGGTTGCTCGAACGGAAAGAACGGTTGGCCGAAATTGAGTACGGCCACCGTGTACATCGCGGTGCCCAGCAACACAAAGACCAGGAAGGAATACACGGCTCGGCTGGTTGAGTAGCCATGATGGCTGATCAGCATCAGCAGGTGCGGAAACAACCGCAGCCAGGCGGAGTCGACCCGCGCGGCGAGTTGCATGCGAATCTTTTCGACCGCAATGGCGTCTGCCTCTCGCGCAAGGCCGCTGTCGCGCAGAGCGCGGGTGAGTTGTTCGTAGGGCTGGGGGCGATACGTAGAGCCGTCGGGGCAACCGTTGGCAAATTGTCGTTTCAGCCAGGCAATACGCGTGGCTACGAGGTCGCCGCCGTCGACATGACGGATCCGTTCGTATGATGTCCCGTCTAGATCGAGATATCCGGGCGCGGGCCAGCCGCTGCCGGAGTGGTCGATCAATGTGTTCATCTGGGCACCGGCGAGCATGAACCAACCCTCCACGGGTTTGATCGAGTCGGACTGTGTGTACTCTCCACCGGGCTCCATGGCCCCGACATTGAAGAGGACCAGGCTATTCGATACACGCATTTGCTGCATGTTGATAGCTACCGGGCCTCCCCTGACAAGCATCCCGGAATAGTCGGGGCCCGGGCATAGTCGGGCATTGCCCAGGAAGAAACTGCCACCGACTGTCGCGGTGAGAAAGTTGAGTCGGCCGCTGGCCTCGAAATAAAGCTGGGGGTCATCACGTGTGAGGAATACCGATTCGACCACCAGATCCTCGCAATGCAGCGCCCTGCCGCCCGGATTGAGGAGTCGGGCGGACCCGCAGTCAAGGTCTCCGGTGATGTGCGCGGCAACCAAAGAAACTTCGCCATGCACCTCGCAACGATGCCCTTGACCAGGCAGCAATTCCACATTGCCGCCAATAACCGCGGACCGTGCGCTGAAGGCGGCTTCATCGCAGTCCTGCAGCAAGGCGCCGTGCAGTTGCACGCTACCGTCGATGTGGGCGCCGTCCAGTCTTACGCTTCCGCTTGTCTCGAAGCGTGCATGCGGTGTCGCCGACAGCAACAGTCGTCCTCCGATGCGTGCATGGTTCAGGTGCACCGCACAGTTGCCCACAACCGCCAGGTCGGAGGTGTGATCGCGAACACCCCCGAAGTACGACCCGGACAGATCAAGATCGGCCTTGGTGGTGAGGCTGATGCCGATAAAAGCCGGCAGGGTGCAGTCAACCAGACGCACTGATAGAAAGTCTGCACCACTGAAATCGACCGGCGAGTCGAAATGACAGGCCCAGAACAACAACGTCATGCCCGGGCCGTCGCGAATGGTCGGCAGGGCGCGAATCGGCCCGAGGATCTGGGCACCGCGAATGCGCAGCGGGCAGCCGAGTTGTGGCCATCCGGGTCTGGTGCCGGCAATCAGCTCCTCGAGGAAAGTGGCTCGCAACTGCCGTGAATCTGCAGGCAGTTCACTGAAATCCGCCACGCCGCGATTGCAGATCGCTTCGAGTACACGCTGTTCTGATTCGCTTGGTGTTTCGACTTCACCGTCAGATGAGACATTCACGGCGATCGCCCTCGTTTCACCGGTTAGGCGCCATGATGACATCGGTCGGTGTACAAGGGAAGTGGCTGCAATCATGGCAGTAGCACTCGACAACCCGACAGAGAGTATTGAGGCGCCACAAAACAGTTTCAGATCGGTCCGATTGGTGCCAGATCCTTTGGCGACCTACAGCGATTACCATTGGTGACGCCTTGCGCAATCTGGAATCGAACCGCCCGCCCCCTTCTGGAGCGCCGCGCTGTGATTTGGTGCACCACGAGCTTCTTGTAACTTTCCAGCCCCCTGATTTTATTACGTTTTCCCTCTCTGGCACGACCATTGCAATGAACACCTCGTCTTTCCGTTTTAACGAGGTAATAAACCATGTCGTATCTAGAACCCACTGAATTTGTCACCAAGATGGTCGACCAGGGCGAATCGAAGGTGTACATGTCCACCAAGGACACTCTGATTCGCGCCTTTATGGCCGGCGCTATCCTGGCACTTGCCGCCCTGTTTGCGATTACAGTGGCCACCAAAACCGGCTCGCCTCTGGTTGGCGCCATTCTCTTCCCGGTCGGCTTCATTATGCTCTACCTGATGAAGTTCGATCTGCTTACCGGCGTGTTTACGCTGGTGCCACTGGCGTTGCTCGACAGACGCCCGGGGGTCACGGTAAACCAGGTCCTGCGCAACTGGGGGCTGGTGTTTATCGGCAACTTTGCCGGCGCGCTCTTTGTCGCATTTATGGCCTCCTATATCCTCACCTACGGCTACAACACGGACGGTGGCGCCATCGCGGCGAAGGTAAGCAGCATCGGCGAATCCCGCACGCTGGGTTACAAGGAGTACGGACTGGACGGCTGGATAACCATCTTTATCCGCGGCATGCTCTGTAACTGGATGGTCTCCATGGGTGTTGTGGGCGCGATGATATCCACCTCCGCTACCGGCAAGATGATGGCCATGTGGATGCCGATCATGCTGTTCTTCTTCATGGGCTTCGAACACTCAATCGTGAACATGTTCCTGTTCCCGTTTTCCATGATCATGGGCGGTGACTTCACCTTTATGCAATACATCGTCTGGAACGAGTTACCGACCGTGCTGGGCAACCTTGTGGGGGGCTTCCTCCTGGTGGGTCTGCCGCTGTACTACACTCACGTGCGCACTAGTCCGACGCGCATCCTCAAGTCCTCCCCGCTAGTGCAAAAGGCGGCCTGAACAAGGCCTAAAAAGCCGCTCTCAGCCCCACCTAGGGCTGGGAGCCTTTTTGCTTTATGTCTCCTCAACTGACAATCACATCCGGCCAGTATTCTGACAAAGGGCGCAAGCCACTTAACCAGGATTTCCACGCGGTGATGACACCGAAAGAGCCGCTCCTGAGCTCCAAGGGCATTGCCCTGGCGCTGGCGGACGGTGTCAGCAGCAGCGACGTCAGCCAGGAGGCCAGCGAAACCTCGGTCACGGGGTTTTTACAGGACTACTACAGCACCTCGGAATCCTGGTCTGTTAAAACCTCTGTCCAACGGGTATTACACGCCACCAATTCCTGGCTGTACGCACAGAACCGTGGCGGGCAATACCGCTACGACATCGAGAAGGGTTATGTCTGCACCTTCAGTGCTATGGTGCTCAAGTCGGCGACTGCACATATCTTTCATGCCGGCGATTCCCGTGTCTACAGAATCAACGGCAATACACTGGAGCAACTCACCGAAGATCACCGTGTCTGGCTGTCGGCAGAAAAAAGCTATCTCAGCCGTGCCCTGGGCATGCGCGACCGGCTGGAGCTCGACTACCACGCCCACACGCTCTCAACCGACGACACTTTCATTCTAGCCACGGACGGCGTCTACGAATTCGCTGATCCCGCGTTTATCGCCCAGACCATCGAGCACCTCCCCGATGACCTGGACCGGGCCGCCCAACTGATCGTGGAACAGGCCCTGGAACAAGGCAGTGACGACAACCTGACTATCCAGATCATCCGCGTCGACCAGTTGCCCCACCACGATATCAACGAAATGCACCAGCAAGCCTCCGCCTTGCCCTTTCCCCCGGAACTGCAGCCCCGGATGTCTTTCGACGGCTACAACATTACGCGTGAGATACACCACAGCCACCGCAGCCACGTTTACCTGGCCACAGATGCACAGAGCAACGAGCAGGTGATTCTCAAGGTGCCTTCGGTGGCTATGCGCGACGACGAGGCCTACCTGGAATCCTTCCTGATGGAAGAGTGGGTGGCCCGGCGACTGGACAACGCCCACCTGCTAAAAGCCAGCGCGCCCGGCAGGCAGCGCAGTTACCTCTACACAGTCTTCGAATTCATCGAGGGACAATCCCTCGCCCAGTGGGTGACGGATAATCCGCGGCCTGACGTGGAGGCGGTGCGCAATATTATTGAGCAGGTGGCAAAGGGTCTGCAGGCCATGCATCGCCAGGAAATGCTGCACCAGGACCTGCGCCCGAACAACATCATGATCGACACCACGGGCACGGTTAAAATTATCGACTTCGGCGCCGTGCGAGTGGCGGGCATTACCGAAATCGCGGGCATCGCCCAACAGCAGTATATTCTCGGCACCCTGCAGTACACAGCCCCGGAATACTTTATCGGCGAGTTGGGCACAGCGCGCTCGGACCTGTTCTCGCTGGGGGTTATCGCCTATCAGATGCTCTCCGGTCGACAGCCCTACGGCACCAGCGTGGCCCGGGCCACCACCCCGGCAGCCCAGCGCAAACTGACCTACAAGTCGGTACTGGATGCCGAGCGGGCTATACCCGCCTGGATCGACGGCAGCCTCCGCAAGGCGGTACACCCCAACCCGCTCAAACGTTATGACGCACTATCGGAGTTTATCTACGATCTGCGCCATCCCAACGCCAGCTACCTGCGGGAAGACCGTGCACCATTAATGCAGCGCAACCCCCTTGCATTCTGGAAGGGGCTGTCGCTAATTCTTTTCCTGATGCTGCTGGTTCTGCTCGGCACGCATCCACTGACCGGGTGATCGTCACCATGAACGGGAAGTTCCTGCCCTATAGGAGCTGGTAGCTCTGTGGCATCGCCAATAACTTATCCCTCAGTGCCAACGTAGCAGAAGCTCTCGTTGCTCCGCAGATTCACGCGCCAGCGCTTCCGCCAGTTCGGCAAAGCGCTCTTCCACCTTCTCACGCTTGATTTTCAGAGTGGGCGTCAGAATCTCATTTTCAATACTCCAGGGCTCGCGCGAAATAATGGCGGCGCCGATGCGAGCATGCTTTTCAATGCCCTCGTTAATCTCGCGGATAGTCGCCAAAATAGAGTCCTCAACCTCCTGCTCCGGAACATTCTGTGCCTCTGCAGTTAACACCAGAACCATGACCGTTTTGGAAAAGCCTCGACCCAGAAGACACTGCTGTTCGGCGTGGGGGTTGACTGCAAAGGCACTCTCGATCGGCGGGGGCGCAACAAATTTCCCCTGTATCGTTTTGAAATAGTCCTTTACGCGGCCGGTGATGTAGATGAACCCGTCCTCATCCACGCGAACCTTATCACCGGTGTACAACCAGCCGTCGCGAATCAATTCAGCCGTCTTATCCGCTTGCTTGAAGTATCCCGGTGTGCAGCCATCGGCTTTGATCGCCATTTCGCCCTCTTCCGTAACCTTGAACTGAACTTCACCGATGGGCTTGCCTATCGAGCCCACACGGCGGTGTTCATGACTGGACAGGATCACCCCCATGGCTTCCGTTTGCCCGAATCCTTCCAACAGCGTCAAGCCCAGGTCATCCCACCAGTGAATCAGGGCGGGCGGTGTCGGCGCCGCTGCAGTGAGACAGAATTCCACTTCGTTCAGTCCCAGGCCCTCCAGTACCAGTTGGCCGATACCGGCTTTATCCTGTAATAGCGCCCCATCGAGCGCGTCCTTACCACCAAATTTGCCTATGACTGCCTGCTGTAATTGCTCCCAGACACGCGGTGGGCCGAAGAAAACGTGTGGCCTGGCGCGCGGTAAATCACGCGACAGTGTCGCCATCGACTCATTGAAGTAAATATCACCACCGAGCACGATCGATGAAAACTCGACAATCTGCCGCTCCGCGATATGTGACAGGGGCAAATAGGAGAAATAGCGCGGGGTGTCTGGCATGTCAAACAGGTTGGTGAAGCGCCTGATCGGTATGAGGTTACTGTTGTGCGTCTGGATAACACCCTTGGGCATACCGGTGGTTCCAGAAGTGAACACCAGCGCGATCACATCGTCCGGCTGACACTGATAGGCCGGCGCCTGTCCCGCAAACCTGGCCAGCAAATCCTCCCATTTTTCATGGGGTTGTTCCAACTCAACCCCGGGTAGTGTCACCAGCAGAATATCCGGGGGAAGTACCGCGCTTACCTGATCCCAATTACTGGTCTCGCCCACGAAGACGACTTTGGCCTCGGTTAGCTCAAAAATGTACTCCGCCGTGGACGCTGGCAGGGTAGTAAACATACTGACGGTAATATTCCCTGAGGCCATAATGGCCAGATCCGCCATCACCCAGTGCGCCCGGTTATCCGACAGTACGACCATCGCTTCGCCCTGGCCAAAGCGCTGTTCCAGCATGGCGCCAATAGCAGAGATCTGCTCGTGGGCCTGGCTCCAGGTATAGTCCTGGGAACCATCTTCGCGCAAATCTCGCAGCCAGATTTTCTCGGGGGTTTGTTCTGCCCGGAGGGCAACCAGATCAGGTAGGGTATCGATCGTCATGTTCTCGCGTCCTTATTTGCTGTAGCCAAATTTGTTGTAGTCAAGTATGTAAATATAGCATCAATGACAGACCAACTCGAACCTCTGGTTGATTCCGCATATAAATTGGGAATTCACTATATATACGCATTTACAAGTGGAATATGTTCGCTCGTCCCGGAGCTCTCGCCGGGACATTTACATGATATGGCCCCGCTTGTTACGGTGGTCTCCCGATTTTCGCACAGCTATGTTACATTCAAGGGCTCCATGTCATGCCAACCAGACTAGGGTGAGGCGGAGATTGCGCTACACCTGGGGCACATTGCAAACCAACTGGGTGATAACGAGTTTATCCTCGGAGACAGGATAAGCGGCGCAGACTTTGGCATTGGTTACGCCGTGTCAATGGCGAAGATGCTGGGCCAACTGGAGAATTATCCAACTTTGGCTGCCTACGCCGACCGCAATCGTGCACGACCCGCATTTCAAGCAGCCATTGCGAAAGCAGTGGAATAGGAGAATAGCATTATGAGTAGATCAGAAAGCCTAGCTGTTTTGTTGGCCCAGCGCCCTGTGGGAGAAGTCCGGGACGAGGATTTTCGCCTTGAGCGCCGTCCAGTCGATGAACTGAACGACGGGGAAATACGAATCCGCGTGCAATGGATTTCCCTGGACCCCTATATGCGCCCACGCATGAATGACATGAAGTCCTACATGCCGCCGATTCCCGTGGGGGATGTGATGGTGGGTGAATCGGTGGGTGAAGTTGTCGAATCCCGGTCCACTAAATACCAGGTCGGTGACACTGTATGCAGTGCGTCCGGCTGGCAGAGCTATTTTAATGTATCGGAAAATGACCCACAGTTATATAAAGTTGACCCTGAAATAATTCCCCCATCGGTATACCTGGGGGCCGCGGGTATGACCGGTCGCACTGCCTACTTTGGACTGCTGAAAGTGGGCAAACCGAAAGCGGGTGAGACTGTGGTGGTCTCTGCCGCGGCTGGCGCCGTCGGCTCAATCGTTGGACAAATCGCCAAAATGCAAGGTTGTCGCGTTGTCGGTGTGGCGGGTGGGTCAAAGAAATGTACCTATGTGGAGGACGTACTGGGGTTTGACGCCTGCGTGGATTACAAAGGCGGCGCTCTGGAGGCTGATTTACAGTCCGCCTGTCCGGCCGGCATTGACGTGTATTTCGAGAACGTGGGGGGTGCGGTGACGCGGGCCGTGGCGCCCTTACTGAACAGTGGCGCGCGGGTGCCTATTTGTGGCTATGTTTCCGCCTACAACGCCAAAGATATCACCGAGGTCGAAACGCCTATGCAGGTTTTCAAGGCATTGCCGGAACCACCGGAACACCGATTTTTTCTCGTCACTGAATGGCAGGCGGAATACCCCGAGGCGACGCGGCAACTGGCGCAATGGATTCGCGATGGCAGCATACAGTATCGGGAAACCGTTGCTGCTGGCCTGGAGAATGCCGGGCAAGCCTTCCGCGGTATGTTGCAGGGGGATAATCTTGGCAAACAATTGGTGAAACTGGCCGTTTGAGTCGCGGCTGCGGTTAGCAGACACGATAGGGGGAGAGCGTGCGATGACGAAGAAAACGATTGGCAACACAAACATTGCGGTCACCCGCGTTGGGTTGGGCTGCATGGGTTTTTCCGAGTTCTACGGTAAGCCCACGGATGTCGCCGAGGCTAAAAAAATGCTGCACCAGGCCATCGAGGAGACGGTCGCTGCGATGGCGGAGCTTGTTCAGGAGGGTAAGATCGCGGCCATCGGTTTGTCCGAGGCCTCGGCGGAGACTATTGCCAGGGCGTCCAAAATCCATCCCATCGCGGCGGTACAGTCCGAGTATTCAATATTCAGCCGTGATATTGAGGCCGAAGTCCTGCCCGCCTGTATCGCGGCGGGCGCCAGTCTTGTGGCCTACTCGCCGCTCGGTAGAGGAATGCTCACCGGCAGTTTTGGCGCCGACGATACCCTCCCCAAAAGCGATTATCGGGGCAGCCAGCAGCCGCGATTCGAAGGTGAGGCCTATGCGGCAAACCTTGCCTTGGTAGAGCAGATTGTTCAGGTCGCGAAACATGCTGAGGTGCTTCCCGCCCAGATCGCGCTGGCTTGGCTACTGGGTAAGAGCAGCAGTGTGCTGCCCATTCCGGGCACCACGCGGTTGGCGAACCTCAAAGCCAACATTAGCGCCATGGACCTGAGCCTGGATGACGCAGACGTCGCCGCGCTCGATCGGTTGGCCGATCAGGTGCAAGGCACACGTTACAACGAACGGGGTATGGCGCTGCTCAATGGCTGATGGCGCTACTCAGTGGCTGATGGCTCTATGCAATATATAACGAACATTTAGGAAAAATCTTATGGCAATTACAAATCGCATCACCGAACTCACCGGGGCAAAGTATCCCATCCTGCAGGCCCCCATGGGCTGGATCGCCCGCTCGGCGCTGGCCTCTGCGGTGAGTAATGCCGGTGGGCTGGGGATTATCGAAACGTCCTCTGGCGAGTTGGACAATATCAAGCGCGAAGTGAAGCAAATGCGCGAATTGACCGACCAACCCTTCGGCATGAATGTTGCCCTGTCCTATGTGCGCGGTACCAATATTATCGATTTCGTTATCGAGCAGGGCATCAAGTTTGTCACCACTTCATCCGGTAGCCCCGCTGTTTGCACGCGGGACTTCCAGGAGGCCGGCATCACGGTCTTTCACGTCGTGCCCTCGCTGGACATGGCCCTGAAAGCGATCGACGCCGGCGTCGATGGGCTGGTGGTAGAAGGCGGCGAGGGCGGCGGCTTTAAAAACCCCAGCCCGGTGTCGACGATGGTGTTGTTACCGCTGGTCCGGTCCCGTACCGATGTGCCCATTATTGCCGCGGGTGGCATCAGCGATGGGAGGTCGATGGCCGCAGCGTTTGCACTGGGCGCCGAGGGCGTGCAAATGGGTACGCGCATGGTGTCCTGCTCGGATTCTCCGGTACACGATAACTGGAAGCAGGCCATTCTCGCTGCAAAGGAGACCGATACCGTATTCCTGAATCAGCAGTCCCGGCCCGCGCTACGTGCGCTGCGCACTGCGCGCACGGGCGACCTGGAACTGTTGGGCAAGTTCCAGGTGATGGAACATATGGCGAACTTGCACGATCTGTATTTCGGCGGTGACCTGGAAGCGGCGATTCCGTTAACCGGCCAGGTCTGCGGTCGGATCGACGAAATCAAGAGCGCCAGGCAAATCATCGAAGAGACGATGGTGGAGTTCGAGGCTGTGATGCAGCAGCTTGCGCGGCAATACGCGTAAGCTGCGCCGTGGTCAGGGCAGGCAGCTCCTCTACACTGGCAATCTCTGGTTCATGCCCGTGTGGTCAAAAAACTCATCCGCCGTGTGAATTCAACATCTTAGCACTCTCCATGCTTTTGTGCGTTGTCTCGATGGCGGCGTACAATTGGCTGAATAATTCGAGTCGACGGTGGGGATTGCAATGGATTGGGTGCGCATTCTGGCTTACATTACGGGGACAGTGGACCAGGAGCTCCTTTTGCGTAACGAGTACCTCGTTGCAGAGAACCGGATCCTGAAAGCCCAGCTCAAGACCCCGTTACGGCTCACCGACGCTGAGAGAGCTACACTGGCTGTTGTGCTCATCGCCTAGGTCGTAAGGCCCTTGAGGAAGTAGCCAATGTAATGAAACCCGACACCATCATGGGCTGGTACCGGAAGCTGGTCGCACATAACTTTGACGGCTTGAAATCGCCGGGATCACGCCACATCCCAATGAAGCCTGGATGAAACAGATCGCCAGAAATGTAACGATGGACGAATGGGGCTTCCTCGAAAATTGCCAGGGTAAAGACAACATACTGTTATTTCCAATCGCTGGAAAAGCAAGAAATCATGGTGGTGGTGCAATCGGCTGTAACGAACGCTTGGGCGGACTGTTGAAATACTACCATTTGGAGGCCGCATGAGTTTTTTGACCACACGGGCACAAGCCAGGCCAGTGCCACAGGACTCGAGTTTCCTCTCCCTGGCTATACATGAAGATGTCGGCATAATTGCACTCGCCCGGCTTGCGCTGGAACATGCTGTTGGCGATCAACCAGACCTTAACAATGAAAAACCGTCAATCACCTGGGTGAGGCCAGTCTTACGCTACGCCCAACCAAGTTGCTGCAGGCTGATTGTGTCGTTCCAGATCTTCGTCATGTGCTTGATTCGGCCCCCATCAAATTCCATGCAGTAGGCATAATCCGCTGCAACGGTGTTACCAGTGGCAGGCACGGGGCCACCTGGACCCGTTTGCGTACCGTGGAATACAGCAACGGCTGTAACAGTACTTCGACTCTCATCAGCGCCGAAGAACTTTAGCTCATAGTGCGCATCCGGCACTGGCGTAAAGAAATCCCGCATCCAATCACAATAGGCTTCGAGCATATCTATTTCCGCCAGTGCGCCGGTTTGCGCTGAAAACGTGGCGTCCGCCCGACAATATTCTTTGCATCCTTCCCAACCTTTGCCGGTTTCACATGCATCGAAAAACAGCTTTGCAGATTCTAGCATTGCACTCATGAACAACTCCTTCTCTCGTAGAATACTTTCGGCTCTCGCAGGAGAGCTTACTTAAGATTAGTCTATAACCAACTGTAATGGCCAACTATTTCTGGACAGCGCGTTATCGGCAGTGCCCGCCTTGCCCTCAGCGGTGGCGGCCGCCATTCCCCTGGGCAAACCGATAAAGCAACTGACCAGGTTAAAGCGCAAATCATTAGAAGAGATCCTGTTTACCGACAGCTGGGATGGGTAGAATTGGGAAATAGCGGTCCCCGATCATGCCGAAGTCATCCAGGGTGGCCTCTTTTATGATTTCGCCACCCAGACTCTCTACCGGATAACGCCAGATTTCCTTGATGTGCCCAATATGCATATCTTTATACTCTCTCCAGTCACTTAGCTGGACTATTTATAGACCGTGTTTCCGTCGATAGCAATAGCAATAGCAACAGGCTCATGGAATGAGCTACCCGTATCAATCAATGCATCATACATCGAGCATGTTAACTGCTGCATGCGCACCTACTTTCGGCAAGATGGTCTATCCTAAGATGAACGGGATAATCGACTCAGGGCGTGAAGCGGCTACTCGCAGGATCTATAAATTCCGCTTTCTAGCAGGGCTGTTTCTTTTGATCAGCTGTTAGTTCGTTGTGAGGTAAATCATATGCAGTCAACTGGTCTGCTGTTTACTATTGCGCAAATTGCTGTCGGATTGGCTGGATTTAGCGCGATTATCGCGACGCTAAACGCGAAGCCAATTCGTGAGTGGGACGACACAGATCGACTTAATCTTCGATTACTGATTCAAATATCGATATATGTCATTTTTTCTCACTGTTGCCGCCCATGCTGGCCATACCACTTGAACCCCATTTTGTCTGGATGTACGGTTTGTGGGCGTACGGCCTGATACATATTATTGACGTTTCCTTTTTTTTGATAAATATGACCAAGGGTACCTGTACTTGCCGCTGGCGGAATAGCAAGTGGGAGAGCTTTGGCGGCAGGGGCCGATGGTGCGTAATACGCACTGGTCTATACTCGAGAGGAATTCTGTCCTCGGCGGCTACATAAATCACGCCTTCGACTGTGGTGGAAGATGTGGCCAGCGCAATTGACTCTCTACCAGTACGAGGCCTGCCCCTTCTGTGATTTGATCATTATCAATCCCGAAAAGATGGGTCCTTCTTATCCAACCTGCGGATTAGAGCCGGCCAGGCAATCCCGCCTAACATCCCTTTGGTAGCCGCTTGGGTCGTGCGACCAGTATCATCGATGATCGTCTGGTCGAAATGTATCAGTTCACTGTTGCCGGCCATGGCCGCGATCTGTATCTGGCAGGCACTCTCCAGGATATACATGAACAGGAACGTATCGGCGATAGTGCTGCCAGTAACTAACAGCCCATGGTTACGTAAAATAAGATTCATTTTGTCACCCAAATCCCTTTGCAAGCTCTGCTTTTCCTCTTCATCGACAGCGATGCCCTCGTAGTCGTGGTAGGCAATAGATGCAAGCGACAGAGAAGCCTGCTGGGAAATGGGGAGTAGACCCTCCTTTTGTGCCGCGACGGCAACACCGGCCCGGGAATGCCAGTGGGCAACACACATAGCATCGTGGCGCACCTCGTGCACAGCGCTGTGGACAATGAAACCTGCCGGGTTGATATCGAATGGACTATCCATCACCTTGTCACCGTTGAGGTCGACTTTTACCATATTCGAGGCACACATCTCGTCGTATAGTAAGCCGTATGGATTGATCAGAAAGTGCTCATCGTCACCAGGCACCCTGGCGGATAGATGGGTGAATACCAGGTCGTCCCAACCGAAGCTGGCAACCAGCCTGTAAAGGGCTGCCAGATCAACACGCACCTGCCACTCTTGTGCACTTACAGCCTGCTCCACTCCGGGTACACTCAGTTTCATGATTTCCTCCATAATGAAAGTTACTTCCTTCATTGTAGTCGCCAAGATACAGTATGTCAGGGTGAATATGGCCTGAAGGACAGCCACACCCGCAAATTAGCTAGTCAGCGCCATCCATTCCCCAAACGGAGCAAAAGTAATGCGCCACTTAGCCTTATGGGTCACCGCTTTGGGTGCAGGCGAAGGCTTCTGCAGAATGAACAGAGCTGGCCTGTGCATCGCGAGTGTCGTTTTTGCAATCGCCGGCCCGGTGCAGGCGGGTGCGGTATCCGATGCTGCCGCCCGCAATCGAGACGTCAGCGTACTATTCGCAGCCGGGGACGTGCGAGGTGCGTACGCACTGGGTGAGAGGGTCTTAACCGAGAACCAGGCCGCTCTGGGGCCGAGCCATCCCGAGGTTGCCCGGAGCCTGTACCAACTGGGTGTGATGAATCAGCGGCGAGGCCACTTTGAGGAGGCCGAGCCGCAACATCTTCAGGCTTTGCAGATTCGTGAGGCGACACTCCGGGCAGATGATCTGGCCATAGCCGATAGCGTTATGAAACTGGGCGCCATGTACCGCAATCGAGGTTGGTATGCCCAGGCCGAACCCTTCCTGAAACGCGGGCTGACGATCCGTGAGGCCGCACTGGGCCCCAATCACCCCGGTGTTGCCCACAGTTTGATGGAGCTCGCCCGCATGTATCGCACACAGGATCGCTTCGATGAGGCAGAGCCATTGGCGCGCCGCGCCCTGGATATTCTTCAGCAATCTTTTGGCGCTGACGACCCCCGTACCGCGGAAGTGCTTAACGAACTCGCCTTGATCTTTCATAATCAGCATCGCTACGAGGAAGCTCTCCCTTACTATACGCGAGCGCTGGCCATACGTGAGCGGGCGCTGCGTGCCGACGACATTTTGATTGCGCGCAGCTTGAGTAACCTGGCGGTGCTGCATCACAACAAAGGCGACTTCGAAAAAGCGGAGCGCTACCACCACCGTGCGCTTGAAGCCAAGCGCACCGCACTCGGTGCCCGTCACCCTGATGTTGCGGTCACGTTGCGCAATATAGGCCTTATGTTCGCCGATAAAGGGGATCTGGAGAACGCCGAGAAATACTTCGATGAGGCGATCGCGATGCTGGAGGCGACGACCGGTCCCGATACAGGAGCCGTTGCAGGCACTTTGGCCAATTTGGCGGAGCTCTATATCCAGCAGAAGCGCCTGGACGAGGCAGAAGCCTTGCTCACGCGGGCGATAAGCATATGGGAACAGGTTCTGGACCCGAGGCATCCTGCAGTTGCGCGGGCACTTAGCAAGCTTGCTTTTTTGTACCTGGAGCAAGAGCGTTTGGCCGAGGCTGAAACACTCCAGCGGCTGAGCACGGAGATCCTGGAGCATGCTATGGGGCCACAACACCCCGACCTGGCAACAGCGCTTGGCAATCTTGCCCTGATTTATTATACGCAAGGCAAGCTCGTTCAGGCGGAGTCGCTCTATCGCCGAGCCCTGGCGATTCGCGAACGCAGTTTAGGCGCGGATCACCTACTGGTTGCCGATAGCCTGGACGCCCTGGCGGATACGCTTTTAAGTAACGTTCAGGAAAATGAAGCACGAGTTCTGCGCAAACGCGCGGACGACATCCGCACAAGGCTGAATCCCTGACTCAAAGCTGTTCTGCACCGGGTGGTGATCAGACACCCCTTGCTTCGGACTGTGTCAAATACTGGTGAAATACACCACTGGGGTCATATTTATTACGCAACTGTGCCAGGCGCTTCCAGTCTTCTTCGGAATAACACTTGCGATAGCGGTCGGTATGCCTGGGTTCCACTTCATTGGGATAATGCCCAATAGCAAAGGGATCCATTAAAGGCAGCGTGTTACTGAGCCAGTCATAATTAATGTCATCTTCCTCTTCCTTATCCCAAATCGCATAGCAGCCGACATAACTATCTGCGACCCAGGAAAAGCAGGAATCTGCCTTGTGCTCCATATTCATGTTGTAGGAAGCCAAAATATGGCAGTCTTTGGTTGGCGCTTTATTGCGGAAGTGATCTGCCAGCGCATGCAGTACGCCACTGCCATCGTTGGTCAGGACATTATCCACTATATAACGTCCCTGACGACCTGCCGGGTCCCTCAGACTGAAGTATTTGTCATGCAGTTCCTCCATGGAGAATTCCACAAACTCGTTCTTGACAGCGCTTTTCACTGCCAGATCAGAACGGGCAAAGGGTTCAAGCAGAGCTCTGGCTTCAGCCACCGAGTCTTCGTAGGCAAACGCAATGAAGAAACAGATTTTGGATTCCTCCGGTGGCACTTCAGGTGGTGCCTCCGGGTGCTGCGTCAGCACTACAAGCAACTCAACACGCGACACATCATTTTCTTTCCGGATTTTTTCCAGATTGCTCGTCACCATTTCCAGATCATCCAGCGGCGCGATATAGGAGCTGGTCATGATGGCCTTCGGCAGCGGGTAAAGTTGTAGGTGAAGACGAGTCACCACACCAAAGAAACCAGGGCCGGCGCCACGCACCGCCCAAAACAGGTCGGAATTTTCATTGGCATTGACTGTCACCAATTTGCCCTCGGCGGTGACCACCTCGGCACCAACGATCGAGTGGGTCGCCATACCACCGTGTTGAGCGTAGTTCAATCCGATACCACCACCCAGGGCAAAACCACTCACGCCCACCGAAGGACAATGCGGTACCGGAAAGCTCAGGCCTTGTTTCTCTGCGGCTCTTGTCAGCTGGAGGCTGCGCACGCCGGGTTGTATGGAGGCAATCTGCTTCGAAGTATCAATCAGGACATCACGCAAGGCGGAGAGATCGATCACCATACCGCCATGTCTGACAGAGGTGCCGGTTGAGTTATGCCCCCCAGCCCGCATCGATACTTTTAGCTTGTTGTGCGCCGCATATTCAACCGCTGCAACAACGTCTTCGACTGATTGCGCCTGAACGATCAGTTCAGGGTAGCGCTTTGGCTTGGACTTGTGCCATACCATCGCTTGCCGCCAAAGTTCATAGTTACTGTCCTGCTTGCTGATTACTTTACCCTGCACACCCGGTATCCGGGTTCCGTACAGCTTGCCAATACTTGCCGCCAATGCAGGGCCACAACGGAGTGTAGCCAGCACACCCAGCGCGGCTGTGGAGGCAAGCTGTTTCAATGCGAGTCGGCGGGATGTCATTTTTTGCTTCATAAACTTCTAGCCCTACTTAACCTGGTTAAAAAATACAGCCAACATCTGCATATCCTCTTCTGTTAAGGGCTGTGCTATTGTATTCATGGCGGAGCTTTTACGCGCACCGGATTTAAAATATTTAAGCTGCATAAAAAGGTATTCAACTGGCTTACCCTGAAGATCCGGATACTGATCCGCTTTTCCTATTCCATCGGCGCCATGACAGGCAACACACGCTGCTATTTTTTCCTGATCATAATGACTATTCGCCATTGTTAGAAAAGCGGGCAACACCATCGTTGCCGCTAGAAAAAATGGCCCAAACCGCTTTCGTGATCTTCGATTATTCACTTGCTTGCTCCGTTGTATGGTTGACCAGCGTGCTGTGGCCACAGGCTATTCACAGTATGAGAACTATTTTTTCGTTTTACCTTGTTTGTATGATATGGACGACCCTGTGGGACACTCTGCTCACTTGTTATTGTAGTCGTTCTCTAAGCGTTTCGTAGGCAACAAGCTCAGGGTTCGGAAAAAGCTCGAAGCTCGGTTACAAAAACCCCTTCCAACTCTTCGACTTACCGCAACCTGGCTCGGTATCACCCCACCACCAGCTTCGGCATAGGCTCGGTGTCGGTCACCTCTCCCCTACCCCCACAGAAAACCCATTACCTTTCTTCAGCTTACTGGCCCAATCCCACCACAAACCACCCGACCCATAATCGGTGGGTAATAGCGGACTGTTATGCTACGCTCTGCAAGAAAATCTCCCACATCATGATAGGCGGGGAACCAGGTATGTCAAATAACGCGGATATCACAACAGACTTCATAAACGCTTGGCGGGACTACTTCGATATGGGGCCATTCACCGAATAATCATTTCCCCGAATCACAGCGGACTTAGACTGAGTGGGGGCAAACCACCAGATTATCGGCTAGATGCAACAAACTACCAGCGGTGAGGACAAGGCAGATGAAGAAGACAATTATTGTACTGACGATAGTCGCTGTAGCTCTGACCATCCTCGCCGTGGTCATTACTCGTGACGGCGAATTGGTGACTCCATATGGTAGTGGAACAGTTACTTTGCACGCGGGTGAATTTGAGGCATTTCCCCTACCGAACTACGCTGCGAGTCAGATCACTCTCGACTATAAAAGTTACCTCGTCGAGGTCGCTCCTGGTATCAAGATTCATGTACTGGAGGTCGGACAGGGGTTTCCCGTTTATCTGCAGCACGGCAATCCCACTTCAGGCTTCCTTTATCGTAAGGTCGCCGCCAAACTGCCGACGGATAGACTTCGTCTAATTATGCCCACCCTCGTGGGACTGGGTTTCTCAAGCAAGATACCGGCGAGTGAGCATACCCTTGACAATCATATGCGATGGATTAACAGTGTCCTGACACAATTAAAACTGCGTGAACTGGTCTATGTTGGCCAGGACTGGGGTGGCCCTATTGGTATAGGTGCCCTCGCCCTTTCTCCGGGTCTACTCAAAGGGGCGGTATTGCTGAATACCGGTTTCGGCGCACCGACGGAAAAACGTGACATTTCATCTATGCATTCCACAGTCAAAACACCGGTACTTGGCGAATTGATTATCGAAACATTTGGTCAATTGTTTCCAAGACTGCCGCGGCTGCAAGGTAATCCAGCGTCAATTCCTGAAGAAATTATCAATCTCTACAGCCGACCGGTACTGGGTAGTGGCAATGGAAAGGCGCCACTGGCTATGATGCGAATGGTGCCCGATGGTCCGAATCATCAGAGTGCGGAACGCATGCGCTTCACCCATCAATATGTCGTGGGGCTGGAGATACCCGCAGAGATTGTCTGGGGCATGAAAGACCCAATCCTCGGTGGGATGCTTGATAACATGACGGAGAACTTCCCCAATGCACCTGTGACTGAAACTGATGCCGGCCATTTTCTGCAGGAAGAAGTCCCTATTGAAATTGCATCTGCAATCTTGCGCGTGGTGGATGTAGTTCAGAATACTGATGCAATGAGGTAACCTAACCACTAAATGCGTTCAACGCTATCTGGTTGCCAGACATTGAGAAGGAGCGTTATGTCGCCGAGCTGAAAAGATATGCTGTCGCCAATGGGGTTGACTGGAATAACGTCACGCGCAACTAGATTTCTGTGACTCCTCTATCAGTAACCTGTGGTAGGCTAATTGTTCAGCCATCTGAAGTAATCTCATGCACACTATAGTTTTTATTGTTGCACCAGGGCCTGACCGCCTCTCTACTGAACGTGATGCCGCGTTCAGCTAGTAAGCCTTCAACATCTCGGTGACTTAGATTGAATCTGTAGTACAGCCAGACGGCGTAGTTGATGATATCGGGTGGAAATCTGTATCGCTTATATGTATTCATCACCAGATTATCAAATATTGGCAGTTAAGTTGTCAGTACCGATGGGAGGGCACCAATATACGGTACTGCCAACACAGACTGAGGAAACACATATCATGCCAGCATCAAAGTACGAAATAGAAGTCCACGTCAGCCACGAAGAGGCCTGGGAAAAGCTGCGCGATTTTAGCGCCGCGATTCACTATGTGCCAGGCCTGACCAGCGCGGAAATCACTACCGAGCAGCGCGAAGGCATTGGAACCAGTCGCAGGGTTTGCCAGGGCAAGCGGGTGCTGAATGAAACAATTACCGAGTGGCACGATGGCCAGGGTTTCACGCTGCGCCTGCACCGGGGTGAAAAGAATGGCCCCATGCCGCCCCTGACAGAAGCCTGGTATGACTACGGCCTGCTGGAGCGCGACGGCAAGCTATTTCTGTCCAACTGCATGCGATATGAGATAGGGCTGGGCTTTCTTGGCCAGTGGCTCGACAAACTGGGCATCGGGAAAATTCTCGCCAATGCGGTGCGCGACTCCACTATTGCGCAAAAAATCTATTACGAAACAGGTACAACAGTCACTCCGGAAATACTCCGGGTTGCAAAGATTGATCTCGATATCGCCTGAGAATTATCACTGGAAAACGGAGTAGCACAATGAAGGTATAGATCATCGCCCCCGGACACAAGTATGCTTGAGTCGAGCATCATAACTTTATTCACCAGAGCACTGGTCCGAATTTTAACTTCTGACGATTCATAGCCTTCTCGAAGCAAGTTGAACAATCCCAGAATAGACCTCTTTTAGTTCTGAACTAGGGCCATAGGTTCAAATATGCCACACATTACTCGTATAGTGGGGCTATTTCTACTGCAACAAATTGTCGCTTGAGTGGTGTGAACGGCCGTTCAGCACCTAAAAGCTGCCGTATGGGCTATGATGAGAGAAGGGGCAGAAAACGACTCAGTATTCCTAAACTCGTCAGTCACAATAGCCCAGATTTTTGACGCAAAAACTTCGCTGACTGTTACACTGAAAATTGAATCCGCGGGCAACGAAAGGAGAATCCCAATGGAAAAACCGCAAATCAAGACGGCATTAATCGTCACGGGGATGTTGGTTATTGGTTCCGCCTACGCCCACGACCCATCGGAGCACACGAGTAAATCAGAAAAGCCTAAATGTGAAGCCATGGAAAATATGGATCGTTCAAAAATGGATATGGATGATCCGGTAATGCAGGCGATGATGAAAAAATGTAATGCGGCTCACAACGACGATTGGCAGGGTGAGCAACATATCAACCATCAAAGTAACTCCGGTGATGAAAATAAACACCAAAATGAGGCTGGTCAAAAAAAGCAGGCTGATGATCATGGCCATCATTGATGCGAAAATCGGGGGCTCGGACGGGATGAACAATTAGCCAACCCGCCTACCTTTGAACATTGTCGCGAAGCCACTCACGGGAAATTGACAATGAAATCAATAAAACATGTTGCAATACTCGGAAGTGTCGCCGTATTGGGAGCCATCGCCTTTTGTTACTCGGGTATTTACCCCATCGGCGCTGATGTGCCTCATAGCAAATTCACTTATTTTATATTGGAATCCATGCGCGAGCGTTCGGTTGCACGAGCGTCCAAAGATATAAAAGTGCCACCGCTCAACGACCCGGAATTATTGCTTGCCGGTGGCCAGGACTACAACGAAATGTGTGCAAGCTGCCATTTAAAACCGGGTAAACTCGAAAGCGATATGAGCATAGGGCTCTATCCAAGCCCACCCAATTTAACGCATTCTGCAGATAGCCACGACCACAATCACGGACAAAATGATGATCTTGAGCAAACCGCTCGCCGCCAGTTTTGGATTATTAAACATGGTATTAAAGCCTCGGGAATGCCCGCTTGGGGGCCGACTCACGATGATCAACGCATTTGGGCCATTGTAGCTTTCCTACAAAAGTTGTCGCAACTGACGCCCGATCAATATCAAATACTCACAGCTCGGTCAGAAAATGGCAGTCAATCTCATCACTAGTCTTTCGGTTTACTGATCTTTATAGTGGTCCTCAATATTGATTCAGTGGTTTCTATTTTAACTCACTGTCTCAATATTGGGGACCACTATAAACCTCCGTGTTTTCGCTTCAATCTTCGGGCGCATAGAGCGCCAAATTTGATGCACCAGAGGCGGGTCGCCTCTCTGCTAACAGTGATGCCGCGTTTGGCCAGGATATCTTCGATATCTCGGTGGCTGAGATTGAAGCGATAATACAGCCAGACTGCGTAACTGATGATATCCGGCGGAAATCGATAGCGCTTGTATGTGTTCATGGGCCGATTCTAGCAATTTGGGCCAGTTAATTTGGTAATACCCTACACACATATCGCCGCCCAAATTCAAAGGGAGCTCCTGATATGTTGGGACCTGTGTGTCCGGTATCTGGGGCAAGGCGGCTAAACCCTGTGAAGTTATTAACCGGGTCATTATTCACCTTCAGAGTAGTCGGTGGGCTATACTCTGGTTAACGCCTCGATGCGGTGAATACGCCACCAGCAGGAGCCAGCCCAGTGTTAGAAATAATCCATGTAGCATTGCTCGTAATGGCCTTCCTTCTGGTATTCCGTCTGGCATCAAAGCAGTCCGCGCGGGCCAGATTGACCTGCACTCAGGCGAGTCGCTGGCCAGTACTGGCTTTGACCCTCCTTGCCGCGTCGGGCCCGACGGGGGCGGCGGAAGACAACAGCCTGCTGCTGGTCGCAGATCCGCGACTGAACAGCTCCGTCTTCCAGCGCAGCGTGGTGCTGGTAACCCTGCACGGCAAGGGGGCCGCCCTGGGGGTGATCATCAACCATCCCATCCCGATGGATTCGGCCAGACTATTTCCCAGGGATGATCTGCTGCGTGATGCCGGGGAGATTCACTATGGTGGGCCGGTGAACCCTGCAACGCTGGTTTTCCTGTTTCGTGCGCAGGAGAGACCAACCAATGCCCTGCACCTTTTTGACAACGTCTTTATGAGCAATGACCGCGAACTACTGGCCAAGCAGATGCGTCGACCCAGAGAAGAGTCTGGGCTGCAAGTTTACGCCGGGCATGCGGGCTGGGCTCCGGGTCAGCTTCAAGCGGAGATTATGCACGGCAGCTGGAGCACGGTGAAGGCAAACGTTGAGCTTCTTTTCGACACCGACCGCGCGTCGATCTGGGAAAGACTGGCCCGGGAAAAAATCGAGAACTGGATCTGACGGCGCCTGTACATGGCGAATTAGTGCGCATCCGGAAACTCGCCTTATTGTCGTCCCCGCGCAGGCGGGGATCCAGTAAGCCCTTGATTTTCATGGATTCCCGCTTGCGCGGGAAAGACGATCCAGGGAAATATCGGCGTTTCCGGACGGGCACGAATTAGTGATTCCACTATAGAATCAGAAGGTTAGCTCTTGCCGCTTTCACCGAGGGATATTACCCTTGGAAAGTATGAAAGATGTCATTTCCCGCTGCTGGCGCGTTAACAAAGCACCCATGAATAAACAGTCAGCCCTGACTGTATTCATAAGCGCCCTGCTGTGTGCCTGCAGCTATCCAGGCGCACCGCCCTGTAGCTTTAGCGGTGAACCCGCTGTCGCGCCCAGCGCCGGATGTTTTTCCGTCATCAACCAGCGACTATTAGTGGTACAAGGCCTAGGAGGTGACATCAGCCCACCGGGGGGTAGCAGCAATAGCGACGAGACTGCGCAATGCACAGCTATCAGGGAAACCTGGGAAGAAACCGGCCTCACCCTTAAGCCTGGTCGGAGGCTAGCGACGCTTGCAACTGGGTTCCACCTCTACGAATGTCAGCGCAATGCCGACTCAGGAGAGATCGACCCTCCACCGCGACTGGAAGTCCGTCAGGCTTTCTACCTGCACGTGGATGAATTTGACCAATGGGAATGGCGCTACCCAGGACAGGAGGAGCTTCTTCGCAAGCTCATAAAATACCCCCGGAACCCTCCGCAATAAGCAGTAGCCCCGGCACAGTCAGGAAAAAACTGAAGAGCTGGTTCAGCGCATCAGTCGACGTGCAGGCCACTGCCGTCATTAAGCCTACCGCTTGCAACCAAGGTCGAGTACACCTATGAATATTCAGTCGCCTTGAATTTCATCACTATTTTCGTTAAACGAAGAAGAAACGCAGGCATATCAATTCAAACTTGCTCAATGGCTCCAGGGTACTGCGAGACAGTGTCATCTGAAGTCACCAACACGATGCCTTCTACTTGGGCTTGAACCACCAATATTCGGTCGAATGGATCTTTATGGATAGCAGGTAGCCCCGTCAGCGCAACTGCATGAGCGCTGCTCACGGGCAATTCTTCATAGCCATTGTCCAGGAGCCCGCAGCGTAGCAGACCGGGTTCTACCACGAAATCTTCCCGGCCTAAGCCGGCCTTAATGGTTATCTCCCAGAGACTAGCTGCGCTAAACAAAAGCTGATTCTCGGGTGCCTCAATGAGTGTCAATGCGGCGGTGGAGAGCTTCTCGGGCTGCCTGTACTTCAATCCAGACTTAGTCATGTCGAGGCTAATGGGTTCTGCCAGCTTAACTCGGGCAGATTACAGAAATGTGCCACCTCCTCTCAAGCTACTGCCTGTCCCTGGCGAATCTATGAAAATCAAGGGCTTACTGGATCCCCGCCTGCGCGGGGACGACAATAAGGCGAGTTTCCGGATGCGCACTACCTAGTGCCATGATAAATTCCTCAATCTGTTTGCATATGGGATTAGTGTTCCCAAATCTATCAGCGTCATTTAACTTCGCCGACCCCAATATCGAACAACCAACTTGAGGCTAATTGCCTTCTTTCACCCTGCTTCCACTGTCCAGGAAAACTCAGTGACACCAGCTTCCGAAATAACACCTGGTGCCGGCGAATTATGCGCAGGGCGTCTATTGGTACAGACCAGATATTTGGATAGTCAACCTGCGGGAATCTATATGGGTCTTTTTCAAGCGAAAACTATCGTGAGCGAAAGGCCCGGGCAGCCCCAGCCCCATCCACTTCCGTTCGGAAGAAGCTCGAAGTTCGGTTTCGAAAACCCCTTCCAATTCTTCAACTTACCGCAACCCGTTCGGTATTACCCCTCCACGGCATTCGGCATAGGCTCGGTGTCGGTCACCCCGCCCTACCCCATCAGAAAAACCCGTTACCTTTCTTCAGCTTACTGCCCAATTTCTCCACAAACCACCCGACTCATAATCGGAGGGTGTGTCACTGGAAGTGTGTCGGGCAAAATATTTATAACAAATTTATAGAGTTATGGAAAACACACCTTCCGACTATGGGATGGTTGTCATAGGTCGGAGTCGGGGGGTGTATAGACACGAATAACCTGCAACGAAATTAACACCCTTGCTAGGTGTCCAGAGCACGTTCTATAACCAGTAACAGCGCAGCTGTATGAGCCAGCGTTGCAGCGTCTGAATCCGGACGACCTTCAAGCATGTCTGCAATTCTCAGCACCTGCCCCGTCACGGCACTGCGCCCTACCTGGGTATGCCCGGTCTCGCTCTTCTCGGCGATAACAGCCAGTAACTGACTAAGGTATTCTCCTTGCAATTGCTGACGCTTCGTATTTACTGGATGCGAAATATCGGCATTGAAAATCGCATCCGTGAGCGCATCCATCATCCGCGTCAGTGAGAGTTCATTGCCATAAAGCTGGCTGTCGACAATACGCTGCATCACATTTGGATGCAGCAAATGATCCAGGGCCAGTTTCTGTTGTTCCAGTACCCGCTTGTGCAACTGTGGAGCCTGTGGCCGTTCCCAGAAGTTCTGCCCTCGCCTGGCCCGCTGCAAATGTTGATAGAATTCGGAGTCGAACGAGAACGCATCCGGGGCGAATATCTTGTCCCTGAGCAGTTTCATGGCGGCCAGTTGGCGATGTAGCGGTACAGGCGTTAAAGGGAATTCTGTACCCGGTTGCCCTTGCACAGCCTTATCGGAAAACACGCCGCCTATCCAGCGTGAAGCTATCATGCCCTGGCGCCCGATCTCACCCATCAGCCGTTCATAGGCGTCATACATCTCCTGCCAGGTCGCGTTGTCCCGGGCCAGGCGCTGCAACAGGCGTGGCTGGGTAGCGTACATCAGCGCGATCAATTCGCTACCCGCTGCGACTGAATTCGAACTCGTATCAGATTGCAATACGCGTGGATCCATTCCCATCGCAGAGTCGTTCATAGCCTCGGCATCAACCGCGAAGGCGTGGCCAGGCTGTGTGGACCGGGCCAGAACGGATTGCAGGCGTTTCTCCTCCGCCTGGGATTCCTCAAGGGCTTCGCTGTAACCGTACTCTATTGCCCAACGGTCATAGACGCCAACCTTATCAGAGAAATACATGCCCTGAGGTTTGCCAGGCGGCGCCAGATTGGGAGGGATGTAGTCCATCACCGAACTTGCAATACCTTGTGCTTCAGTTGTCTGCCTGTCCTGCAGTTGCTCCGGGGTCAGGTAAGTGCTGGCAATGAAGTTGTGATTCAGCCCCAGAGCATGCCCCACCTCATGCATCACCAGGTCTACCACGGACTGACGGAGCAGTTCGGAATCCTCATTGAGTGTGTCATTGCTGGTGAGGGCGGCGATCGCCAGTTGATGTGCTCTTCGGGCACCCAGGTAGCAGCGGCGGCCTATGCCCCGATGCTCACCCTGTCCCCCGTCCACGAACACCCGGTCCCAGCGGTTGTAGCTTCTAAGCCATCCGAGCTCAAGCATGATATCGCTTCCGATCACTTCGCCGGTGCGCGGATTAGTGAAGGCAGGGCCGTAGCCACCCCAGGGCGACTCATCCGAGGCCGTCCAGCGCAGTACGTTGTAGCGGATGTCCTCGGCATCCCAATCGGCGTTATCTGCTTGCACCCTCACTTCGATCGCATTCTTGAATCCAGCCTGCTCAAAGGCATCGTTCCAGGCCAGCACGCCGGCGGCCACCTCATCACGAAAGGCGTCCGGCGTGGTGTTCTCCAACCAGAACACGATAGGCTTCACCGGTTCGGAAAGTTTCTCCCCCGGGTTTTTCTTCACCAGTCGCCAGCGCTGTATAGGATCTCGCCAGGGAGTGGCACTGAAACTAGTCATATCATCCACCCGGGTAGAGAAATAGCCCACCCGGGGGTCGGCAAACCGCGGCTTGAAACCGTCCTCCGGCATGGCCACGAAATTGTGTTGCAGCACTATGGTAACTATTCGCGGGTCCGCGAAACTAGCCCCCGGCGGAACCAGTGGCGCCGGGTCCTCATAGACATAGCTAACGGTCACCTGGCTGTTCTTGGGGTAGGAATGCAGATCGCGTACGCTGCTCTTTTCCGGTTTGAACTCTCCGAGCACGAATGCTTCCCCCGGTTTCGCCTCGGGATCAGCGGGCGGTTTCATTGGCGTCAGGGACTCACTGAGAAATACCGGGTCGACCTTGGCGAGTATCCTACCGCTGTCTTCGTCCTCAGCGGCAATTTCCGCCACGGCCAGCAGGCTCGGTTGCCGATTGGCATCTGCAGCTCTAGAAATCGTTGTGTCCGGGTCGTAATAGTGATTTACGTTGGCCCTGAGAAACTCCAGCTTCTTGAATTGGCGACGAAATGTGAGGATCACATCCTCTGAATGCACCCCACGTGAAGCCCGGACGCCGGCCTTGCCGTCTAGGAACTTTGCAGCGTAGATGAACTCCACCCCTAGCTGCTCAGGTTCGAGCGCAAGGTAAAGCTCACCGGTTTCCCGATCGCGATAGAAATCCAGCAAGCCGTCAATGTGCTCGCTCTTCTCCACGATCTGTTCATAAGAAAGCTCAGCTTCAGCGCCAGGAGCTGGTGTCCCGCCACCACAGGCACTCACCAGTAGGGTAAGTAATATAGATAGGGGCAGGAAAGTCTTTTTGTTATTCATAGTGTCCTCAATGTTCTTGTATCACAAACAGGTCAGGTGCGTTCCAATGGCTTAGCAGAGCTATGGCGGCCGGGAACTCGAATTCTCCAAATGTCATGAGCGATTCCCCAATAGAAAACCTCCATCAAGATGTATGTTGTCACGAATTTCTATATAACACCGGCGTGAACAGCGTATGGCTTGACTGTATCGAATTTTCAGTTGATTTACAGTATCTCGAGATCAAGAAACAGAAAAATTCCTCGTTTTTAGGGGCCCAGGGGAAAGGCAAAACCTGCCAGGGCTCCAAGATGGCAGAGCATACCCCACATACGCTCATCTTTTGATAATTTGCTGTTCATACCAAACTCTTCTTTTGGGGTAACTACTCGCCCCATAAAAAGTATAAAAAAAGCTTGACGACATTTTGAACCAAATAAAACGGTGTTGCCAGGCTCGTGTGAACACGCGTGCTAAAAACCCCTCAGCGGCGCTGTGAACTTGATCGATTGCAATCAGAGTTCGAACGTCTGTCACAGGAAAACTCGCTCACCGGTGAAAGCAGGTTGCTCATGCGGGGCATGCTCACCCTGCTGGAACTCATTTGTGCGATCTTCCTGGAAAAGCCCAGCGGGCAACGTGGGAAAATGGCCAAGTCGGATGCCCATAACCTGTGGGAGCGACTGAAGGCGTATGAGGAGGCTGTTCTGCTATTTGCCAAAGACGGCAACGTATCATTCACCAATAATCGGGCGGAGAGAGATTTACGCATGTCGAAGGTGAAGCAAAAAGTGTCGGGTTGTTCTAGAAATGAACAATACGCACATGCCTGTTGCCGGATATCAAGCTATCTTCAAACCATGGCCAACAAGGGGCATAATCCGCTGATAGCCATTCAGATTGCACTTGCTGGTAATGCTGCGGCGGAATGGGGTGAGTAGTTACTTTAATTTTATGGAAAAACTCTTTTTGATCGACACCCTTATGCCAAAATGGTAATAAAGGAAGCCATGCGACCGGATTTCGATCATTTCAGATTCCGAGGCTGAATCATGTATGAAGCTCTGGTAATTCTCGCCGCTTTTGTTTTTCTGTACAGCATCGTTGCCGGTGGGCTTGAACGTACGCCGGTTAATGGGGCAATCGTATTTATGGCCTTCGGTCTGGCTATCGGCCCTTCTGGTTTCGGCTTTCTTGGTATGGCCGTGGAAATTGAAGTACTGCGCTCACTGGCCGAACTGACTCTGGGTTTAGTGCTGTTTACCGATGCATCCAACGCGAATCTCACCGTGCTCAAGCACAGCGTCGGTATCCCCAGACGACTCTTACTCATTGGGCTGCCACTGACAATCCTGCTGGGTTTCGGTGCTGGCCTGCTGCTATTCGGTGGACTGGGTTTGCTAGAGATCGCTATTCTGGCAACTATGCTGGCTCCGACCGATGCCGCTCTGGGCAAGGCGGTGGTAACCAATGAATCGGTGCCATCCAGGATCCGCGAGAGCCTGAATGTGGAGAGCGGCCTGAACGATGGTATCTGTGTACCGATCTTGCTGGTATTTCTCGCTCTAGCCACAAGTATTGGGGCCGGTACTGAGGTGGAGGCTACTTCGCATCTTGTGCTGAAGCTGCTCGTCGAACAGATTGGTATCGGTGTTGGTGTGGGCATTGGGTTAACAATAGGCGGTAGTATGCTGATCAGGCAATGTGCCCAACGTGGATGGATCACCGAGAGCTGGCGGCAGCTGCCTGTGATCGCACTGGCATTATCCTGCTTTGCGTTGGCGCAGATTCTTGGTGGCAGCGGATTTATCGCCTGTTTTGTCGGTGGCTTACTATTTGGTTCGATTGATGGAGAGCACAAGCATGACCTGTTGCTCGCTGCTGAAGGCACCGGCGATACACTGGCACTGGTCACCTGGGTGGTGTTTGGTGGTGCGGTGGTTGGGCAAGTGCTCGATGATTTTACCTGGCAGGTAGTGTTGTACTCAGTACTTAGTCTGACTGTGGTGCGGATGTTACCGGTATTCCTGGTACTCGCCGGTTTTGGAATGCGTAGCGATGAAAAACTGTTTATGGGTTGGTTCGGGCCGCGTGGACTGGCGAGTATTGTATTCGCAGTGATGGTCATTGGTGAGCGCCTGCCCGGTGGCGGCACCATCACCAGCACTGTGGCCTGTACCATATTGTTTAGTATCATTGCGCACGGGCTCAGCGCCGTCCCGGCGATCGCTCTGTTGGGCGATCGCCTGAAAACCTCTGGCACAACTCCTGTGGTTGATAATGGCGATTAAGCTATAACTCGATTACTCGCGACACACCGTTTATACCGCACTTAGTCGAGTCGGTTCAGGATCTCAAAAGTGTCTCGAATTCAAATAAACTTGTCGCGCATAACCATATCCATGCGCCGGGCATAGTGCTTGTAATAACGCAGTTAACGGCCTGTGCATGGCGAATGGCACTTCCCCCTCCCCGGGATAGTTGGGAACCATTCCTGGATTAGCTTCACGCCAAAGGCGAGCTTTTGCGACAGGTTATATTCTTACCCCCTATACACCCCCTCGGTGGCCAACAAACTGAATATATCGTCCCGCGAGTTCCAAGGGGGCTCATCCTTTCCCGATATTGGCGCCCTTGGCCACGCTCTTGGCGCGCTCAGCCATTCTCTAATTTCCACCCAGCTGGCCTAATTGAGCCATGTTCAATCGATAGGGAATCGAGACAAATGAATAGGAATTTATTCGTAGGGATAGTCGCGGCACTGCTCTCTATTGGCGTAATGGCAGGGAAAGAACTGACGCCTTGAGTTGATGCAATTCAGACAAACGACCAGGCGCAAGATACGCGCATTCAGGACATGGATGGCTGTGCGAAGAATTTGCCCTCGCGCGCGTGAGGACTCAAGTGCGGTAACGAATCAGACACCCTTCGTTGACAAGCCCGGTTTCAAGGACGAGAAAACTCCCGGGCACAAGTTGATTATCTACAACCCCTTTCCTGGGCAAAGCTCCACTTATCGCGCATTTCTGATTCGATGCACGGACCTGTAACTAGTGCCCATCCGGAAACGCCGATATTTCCCTGGATCGTCTTTCCCGCGCAGGCGGGAATCCATGAAAATCACGGGCTTACTGGATCCCCGCCTGCGCGGGGACGACAATAAGGCGAGTTTCCGGATGCGCACTACCTAGTGCCATGATAAATTCCTCAATCTGTTTGCATATGGGATTAGTGTCCCCAAATCTATCAGCGTCATTTAACTTCGCCGACCCCGATATCGAACAACCAACTTGAGGCTAATTGCCTTCTTTCACCCTGCTTCCGCTGTCCAGGAAAACTCAGTGACACCAGCTTCCGAAATAACACCTGGTGCCGGCGAATTATGCGCAGGGCGTCTATTGGTACAGACCAGATATTTGGATAGTCAACCTGCGGGAATCTATATGGGTCTTTTTCAAGCGAAAACTATCGTGAGCGAAAGGCCCGGGCAGCCCCAGCCCCATCCACTTCCGTTCGGAAGAAGCTCGAAGTTCGGTTTTAAAAATCCCTTCCAATTCTTCAACTTACTGCAACCCGGCTCGGTATAGCCAGACACAGAGAGGAAAGTTTACCGGAAATACCATGAATGACCGCTTTTCTCCAGGGCAGTCAGTCACGTGATAGGATAGCTGTGGTCGATAATGACTCACAAGAGACATTCGAGAAATCTTTGAATACGGTTTTCAGTGAAATAGCTCCAGCATATCTGACTATTAAGTATCAGGAGACTTTATCGTGAAACTCCCCGAATCACTATTTTCAATTATCAACCCTATCACTCGCTCTTTGTTGCAATCGCCAATTCATGGATTATTGAGCAGGAGCCTGATGCTTATCACATTCACTGGGCGAAAGAGCCAGAGGCTTTTTACGACACCGGTTCGCTATGTATGTGTAGGCGACACCGTACGGTGTTTTACTTCCGCGGAGACCTTATGGTGGCGAAACCTACGGGGCGGGGCCGACGTGACATTGCGCCTGACAGGTCAAGATAAGCGATACCATGCGACAGTAATTGAAAACGATCCCGACCAAATCCGAGAAGCACTCATACATTATCTGGGATTATTTCCACAGGATGCTGGATATCACGATATTCGACTCAATAAAGACAAGAGCCTGGTTTCTGAAGACTTGGAGCACGCATCAAGAAATTCAATTCTAGTCGAGGCAAGCCCAATTGGATAGGCAGCCAACCTCCCGGACTACGCGCATACGGTTCCCCTGCCGGACTCAGACACCATGTACGCCTGGCTCGAGGAACTGTGCGAGACGCCCCACCGCTGCCCCGGCACACCCGAGGGTCATCGCGCCGAGCGATGGGTCGCCGAGAAGTTGCGCGCCTTCGGTGTCGAGGACGTGCGACAGGATCCCATTCCCATGACCGTCTGGACTTCCCAGCGGTGGTCACTGGAAGTGGAGGGGCGCGTGGTACCCAGTTTCGACGTTGTGAACACGAGCTTTACCGCCCCCAAAGGCGTCACGGCGCCGATGGTCTACGTGGGCACGGGCGCCCCGGGCGATTTCGAGCGCGTCGATGTATCAGGCAAGATAGTCGTGGCCGACGTGCCATTCCCGGTGTTACCTACCGGCTTCATCATGCGCCTGCTCCGAGCGTGCTACATCCTTTCCGACCCGGATCACACCCTGAGTTTCGGTTCCCGACAACGGTTGAACTTTGTGCGCCAGAACTTCTTGGGTGGCGTCACAGCAGACAATGCCCCCGACAGCGACGTGTATTGGCAGGCTGTACGCCGCGGGGCAAAGGGCATCTGCCTTATCCTGCGCGACCAACCCTAGAACTCGAACACCCACTACGGGCCTTACGACGGCATCATGAGAGGTGTCGCTTTCCTGATTATTCACCTGCTCACTGCCTTGGCCGAGCTTCTTACCCCCTACCTCCCATACTTTCCCCCCATCTCACAATATATCTGCCCGGGAAATTTTTGAAGGTTTCTTATCGACCTGGCCTGCATACCCCGCATCACCTCGACAGATATCTGAACTGCTCCAGGGTGATGTTGAAAAAGAAGTATTTGGCCAGAAACCTATAAAACGGAGGTTTTCGGGGTTTGCTCGGGTTTTCTTTCGGAAAAACCCCGTCCCGTAATCCCTTGCAGGGCATAGGCTGCTGGCAATTACCGGGGTATTCGGGGTTTTATTTCAACTACCAGGAAATTTTTTAAATATGACCATCGAGGTCAGATGAGCTAGCAGGGGTACCAGCAAAAAAAAATTCCAGCGATCGAAAAAAACCATAGAAATCCCCAAAACCCCGTTTTCGCTGAGTATTGCTGCTATCCCTGCGGAATCAATTCCGTTTATCGGGGTCGCTGTGCTGATTGCCGATACCGTGTATATCTGGCCAGGGTGGAACCACTCCAGTCGAGCCGGTTACCAATACAGCTATCGATATCAACGAATACCGTTGGAGAAAGCATTGTCGCGGCTTATTCGAGTTGCCAGTAGCAGCCTGAATTAGGATCGCCAGGGACAGGGTAGCTATGTTGACTTGCACTGATTTTTAACTCCGCGCTGGATAACATTTGAGTGGAAATCAACACATTACGCGCTACTTAATATCCGATGGTGCGATCAGTAAGGCCTTACTGGCGTGAACCTGGTCAAATAGTGAGAAAAACGCCTTAACGTCATTCTCGTTACTGCTCTTTACATCCTTGCGCCCAAGCAGCTCAGCCAATGCTATATCGCCCACGTAGTAGCTCGCCCAGGCTTCCATTGGCATGCTGATGCTGACATCAGACTTGCGATAATACCTGCTGGCATCGGGGACAAATTCGGCAACCCCGCCGCGAACATGCAGCGCCATGGTGGGCGCCTCTGTTCCAATCAGGGTAATCGACAGTTGCTTTTCCTTGCCGAGGCTCATTTTCGGATCGAGCCGAACCCGGTACTGGTTTACATAGGTCTCCGGAGCCGAGCCTACTACCGACGCCGCGTCACCGAGCATGGCCACAGGTATCTGGATCTTGCCTTCCAGGGCCAGAGCCCGTGTCAGGTACCAGGAGCGGGGAATTGTCGCTTCCGCGTTGTAGCCCATCTGCCGCAGGGCGTTTGCCAGTAATTGCCTGGCCTGCTGGTCCCGCGGTGCTACTTTCACCAGATACCCACCCAATTCAGCGGCCCAGGCCAGTTCGCCGTTGGTAATGGACTGCTCCACCTCTTTCTTCACTGCGTCAATACCGCCGAAACCTTTTACGATTTTTTCAGCCTTTTGCTGCGGCGCAATCCGGTTCAGATTTTCCACATCCCGGCCGAACCAGCCCAGCGCATGGTTATAAATATAGGGTGGATAGTAGGATAGCTCGCCATAGCTCAACTGGTTATTCGGGAAAGCTGCCAGCTCGGTGGGTAGCTGCACCCAGTAGCGTAACTCCTCCGGGGTTTTACCATGCAGGATGCCCCGGATGGTCTGGTCGTACAGGTACGAAATAGCATCGTTGTACCTGATGAGTGCCTCTCTAACCTTCTGCTTGCCAATGATGGGAAAGGTATGGGTGTTGACCAGGTACTCCGGCTCCATATCGCGAATCAAACGCAATGTGGTCGTCCAGATGGTGGGGTCACGGTACTCGGAGCCGCGCAGGGTATAGAAGTTGGGGAATACGGGCCAAAAATGGTTGTTCAGTACCAACTTCTTTTCCGGTAAATGGACAATCAGGGTATCGGTGGTATCAGCCTCGTAATTTGTATAGAAAACCATCTCCACACCGTCGACTGTGAGCTTCTGGCCATTACTGACCGGTGTATTGACCGGGACAAAGCCTTTCTCGTGGGAACTGATGGGGGAGGGACTTTTGGCGTCCGACCCTTGTGCGGGCAGCAGCACTGAAAACTGTTCTATGGCCCGGGCCATCAATACGGGCGCCAGCTCCGGGATGGCAGAGCCCAGGCCGCCGCTATCCAGGATGTTACTGTTCAGGTCTTCGTGGCCGATAACCTTTACATTCTTGCCAGCGGCAACCAGGGGCCTGGCGCCCCAGACATAATGGGCATGGCTGTAGATAACGGCCGAGACGGGCTTGTCGCTGAATTGCTTGGCCAGGTCGAGGATGCCCTGCCCCTCAATAACGTCATCGCCGGTGTCGAATATGATCAAGCCGGTGTCGCCTTCAATTATTGTCGGGTAGACGAAGTAATACCCCGCAAGGGTCCACACGCCTTCGGTAACCTTGATGATTTTCGGTTCTACTGCAGAAGTGAGCGCCCAAGACTCCAAATATTCCTTATTGACGATGCCGCCATTGGCAGCGGGCACGTTAACTACCGGCTCCCCGTTGTAGACTCCCTGGGGATAGGAAAAATCTCCCGCCTGGAGAGTGCCACTCATTCCAAGTACTGCGGTGAAGGTCACGGCACCGACCTTTAGATATTGTCTTATTGCTCTCATTTTATAGCTCCTTGAAGTACGAATTCTGATTACAGTTAAGTAGAGTCTAGTCTGTTTTTTTTAGCTTGCCCGGCAATCATCCACGTATATCACCAGGGACTATCCATTAACAGGCCCCAATCGCCAGACACCACTCGAAACCACAAGCCAACCCGACGCACTCGACGAACCCGTCGCCAAACCATCTACCCCAACCTGTTCCACCACTTCACCGGCGTCGAGTCGTCAGGTTCGTCGGGTATAGATGGAGTTTCTTGCTACCCCCCCATGGGGCCATACTTTTTCCACAGCTCACAACATATCTGCCCACGAGTTCCGAGGGGGGTTCTTATAGGCGCTGCGAGGGAATTCTTGCCTCGTTCATCTAATTGGGCCAGAACGGTCTATACTTCGATACACACGCTCGCGGAGGACTATGCGCGCCGCCTGATCGCCGAAGAGGCTATGCATATCAGCGACAACGACAACATGCTACGCCGCCCCGGTGAAATGGCCCAGGCGATCAAGAACGAGGCTCCCTGAGCAACCATTGAAGTAGAGCGAATATACTGTCACTTTTTTTATGGTTATCTAGCGAGAATAAATATGATCATCAAACAAATATGGACGGGGAATGCCTATCGCAATTTCAATTACCTGATTGCTTGCCCGGAGACTGGCGAGGCCATGGCCATCGACCCGCTGGATCACGAGAAATGCCTGGATGCCGCGAAAGCCAGAGGCTGGCAGATCACTCAGGTGTTGAATACCCATGAACACTTCGATCATATTGGCGGTAATGAGAAAGTTATCGCCGCCACCGGAGCCAAATTATTGGCCCATGCCAACGCCGGGGATGCTATCCCGGGCATGGACCGCGGTCTGAAGGCGGGAGATTGGGTCAAAGTCGGCAACACGGTGGAGTTGGAAGTCCTGGATACTCCCGGACACACCATGAGTCACGTGTGCCTGTTATCCCATACCGAAACCCCTGCCCTGTTTTGTGGCGATACCCTGTTCAACGCCGGCGCCGGGAATTGTCACCACGGGGGACACCCGGAGGAGCTATACGGGACTTTCGCCGGACAGCTGGCGCAGCTGGCCGACAATACCCGGATTTACCCGGGCCACGATTACCTGGTAAACAATCTGGAATTTACTCTCAATCGCGAGCCGGATAACGAGCAGGCCCGCGACTTGCTGGGCGATGTTCGCGACCAGGATCCCAATGCGGCCCTGATTTCCACCCTGGCCATGGAAAAGGAAATCAATACCTTCTTCCGCCTGCATAGCCCCACCGTAATAGCCAGATTACGGGAAGCATTCCCCGATCTGCCCGAGCAGCCCGACCCCGGCATGGTCTTTCTCAAACTGCGGGAATTACGCAATAGTTGGTAGCAGGCTGAGGTACTGGCAAGTGTCCACGCTTAGTGGTTGAGCACCTCGTCACGATAGTGGCTGTCTGTCCAGCAACGGGGAAGCTCTTCGCCCGATAAGAATATCAGGTCAGATTTTTTGAATGTTTCCGGGTCCTGCACTTCCTCGCCAACCTGGTCCCTGCCCACAATCTCCTCATGAAACACATTGAACAAGTGGTGTACGTTCTCCACCTCCACCAAATGGCCGTTTGAGCGCTGTTTCAATAACATACTACCTCCCGTGGGAACCACGACCCACCAAACAGCATCAGGCGTAACTGCCTAAGATTTTTTCGACGTTTTCACGTTCACCGCGCTGATCAGGCTTTCGATCTCTGTACTGGCACATTGAGTGCATTTTTCCTTGTGCTTGGCGTGGTCACCGATAGATTCCACAAGATTGAACTTGTGGCCGCATTTCTGGCACTGAAATTCATAAGTGGGCATAGCTTCGACTCCTCCCTCAAGCGTGAGATATCAAGACCTGCTTTTAGTATAGCTCAACGAGCCCGACCCACAAGTTCTACAGTGCGCGCGTGAAGCCCATCAACTTCGACTTGCTCTATCTCGAAAGGTAAACCGGGTGAGGCGAGTAGCGCTCTTATTTCTTCGATTGACGGCCGGGAAACCAGTTTCGGAAATCGTTTGCCAAATTCCGATTTGATTAAAAATCTCAGCAATTTAAGCGATGATTTCATTGTATCCCTTTTGTTATTTGTATCATCAAGCTGATCACGGCACCCTCAATTGGCCACTGCGCGGAATCGTGTCTGCGGATCTGTACGCCGCTTTTTCGGGGTTGCCAACTTATCCAGGAACTCGCACAGTGCGGGAGTTCATTCGGAAATATCAGAGGGGTGGGATATAACCAGCGAGTTCACTCCGGCCTGGTCTTCCACCTTGACGCTGCCCATTAACCCATGCCCCCATACCAGGGGAATGCCCACGCCGTGCTGTCGCACAGCGAGTTCGACGTCATCGAAGCGTATTACCGGGCCGGTATCCAATTCCCGCAGCAATACCGCCATATCGTCGGCGGCGCGGTCGAAGGTGAACCGGTCGCGGGCACGCCAACTGCGGCCATGACCCCGCATATCAGGCGCGATGATGTTGAAATGTTGTGGCCTTGCGCCCCGCTATCGCCTTTTTCCTGCGCGTGGTCTTTTTCCGGATCAGGGCCATATATTCCGCCAGCGCCAGGTCAAGGCCGTCGACGATAGACCAGGCGTCGGGAAGCAGTTCCGGTTCGATGGCCACACCAAAGTCAACATTATCGGCGTAGCTTACGCAGGTGAAATTGATACCCATTCCCGGCGTAATGATAGACATGGGGTAGATGCCTTCCATCTTTACCCCGGCAACGTACATCGGCGCGGAACTGCCCCGGACACTGGACACTATAAGGTTCAAACCCATCAGCTGGGTCGTTTGCTCCGGCGAGGCGATTTTGAGCATGGCATTGACCAGCAGCGGCGGCATCATCTGCATGATCTCCATCAGTCCCCTGGCGCCGCCCCGTGCTTTTTTCTTGCCTTGTTCGGTTTCACCATGTATCACCCGCAGGCGCCGACGCAGGATCCCACCCGCAGGCGATGGGTAAGGTTCTTACTATTGTTTACCGAGCCATCGCCCACAATCCAGGTGGTGTTCGACTCGGTGGATTTCATGGCCCGACTGGCGACCCATGCATTATAAACTGGGCACTGCCAATTACCTTATCAGATTTGCTGGGCTATACTCATGGTACAAGTATTGGAGCTTTAGTATGTCAGAGCACCATGATCACGACCATAAACACAAGATACCTGCGGACGTTGCGCTAAGAGTCAAGGCACTGGAAACCGCATTGACGAACCGTGGCTATGTCAACCCAGAAACCCTGGACGCTATTGTCGAAGCGTATGAGAATCGGGTGGGGCCACGCAATGGCGCTCAAGTAGTTGCCAGGGCCTGGTCTGACCCCGAATTCAAAAAGCGCCTAATAGACAATGCTACTGCGGCAATCGGAGAACTTGGTTTTGGCGGAGTCGAAGGGGCGGATATCACCGTGATTGAAAACCGGGCCGGGGTGCATAACATGGTAGTCTGCACGCTCTGCTCCTGCTACCCCTGGCCACTGCTGGGATTGCCTCCGGGCTGGTACAAGTCCTTCGCCTACCGTTCCCGAGCGGTTAGCGAGCCGCGGGCGGTACTTCAAGAATTCGGGGTCGATATTCCACAGGACATCGAGGTAAGGGTCTGGGACAGCACCGCGGAGTTGCGCTACCTGGTGATGCCGCAGCGCCCGCCCGGTACTGAGCAACTCAGCGAGAACGAATTGTCGGCGCTGGTGACCCGCAATGGTATGGTTGGTACCGCCCTGGTCTAAGGAGGCTGCTATGGATGGAATTCACGACCTGGGAGGTATGCACGGTTTTGGTGCCATTCCCATTAATGATGGTTATCTGCCCTTTCATGAAACCTGGCAGGGTCGTGTCTTTGCCAACAACCAGGCGCTCTCGGTCCATACAGCCAATGTTGACCGCTTTCGTTTCCTGATTGAGTCCATGCCGCCCGCGGAGTATCTCTCAAGTAGCTACCTCGATGAGTTCTGATGTCACGCGGCGGTGCACGGAGCAGTTGCCTGAAGGTTTCCGCCAGGATAACGAAGCGGTGTTCGCAGAACCCTGGCAGGCACAGGCCTTCGCTTTGGCTGTAAGCCTGATCGAAGCAGGCAATATTCAGTGGAACGAATGGGCTGAAACCCTCGGCGACGAAATCGCACATGCGGCGGAACATGGTATAGCCGGAGATGGCTCGGGTTACTACGAGCTGTGGCTGCGGGCGCTGGAACGGCTGGTCACGAACAAGGGTCTGGTGGAGACCCACGAGCTGAGCGATCTGGAAAGTGCCTGGCGCAAGGCTTACCTTGTTACGCCTCATGGCCAACCGGTGAGTCTGGATGTATCAACTTGACAAACAATCCTTGCAGAGCATCACCGGTGTGGGATTTATCAGGTACGTCGGGCATATTTGGAATTTATCCCCTCGGGGCACTCCCCATACTTTGACTCAGACCTTCAATCATAGCTGCCCGTGAGTTCTTTGGAATTTCTTAAAGGTCTGACGTGCTCGCCATCCAATCAGTTCAGACTACTTGCCTGCTGGCATCAGAGTGGCGCGCTGTGGTGGCGCCATACTTCTGGGCCATGTGCTCGCGCAGGTTCTGCCCCTCCTCCGGCATGCGAGGGTTGAGCTCGAACGGGTGCCAGCGACAGGTTTCGGGCACGCAAATTTGTGTTAACTTTGCGGCCATATATAGAGATTAGGGCTTCAAAAAAAATAGGGTGATTGTTATGGCATCTCTTTTTCGGCATCTACGCGCCAGGGCACTCAAAGCAGTTTTTCAGGCCCATACTCAAATGTATGAAGTTAGCGACGGTCGGATTGGGGCTTGGATGGGGCTACCCTCCTTGTTGTTATCTGTAACCGGTCGCAAGTCGGGGCTGGCTCGTACTACAGCGTTGGTCTATTTTGAGGATGGCGGGAACTACGTCGTGGTGGGCTCTGACGGCGCCGCGCGCCGCGACCCCCAATGGTGGATAAATCTCAAGGTGAACCCACAAGCTACCGTCCGCGTGGGGCGTAATAAGTTTGCGGCTAGAGCTTGCCTCGCGACTGGTACCGAGAGGGACCGTCTTTGGCAGATCGGTATAGGTATCAATCCGATGTGGGCTAAGTATCAAACTCAGACCGAGCGTGTACTGCCTGTAGTGGTATTGACCCCCGACTCGCAATCGGCGAAATATTAGTTCGCCCAACGTGCGGGTAGCGAGTTCATAATTCACACACGAAATAAAGCTGTGCTTGGCGGATTCGTAATTTGTTCATGAAATAAGTCGCTTAAATGATCAGGACAACTCCCACCGGCCACCCCAGCTATCAGCTGCTGGCACCAGAGAGGCCCCCTGTGGAGCGCTTTGCTACAGGCATTACCCGAGCCGCCCTGGTGCAGCCAAAGGTCCGAAAGCAGACAATCATCCAGATCATATCAGCAGCTACAACTGCGGTGATGACTGCCCCCCCCGGCACCACCTCTTTCGACTGCCCATGATGCGTACGGATGGCTGTGCGAAAGATTTGCCTTCGCGCGCGATGCTCCACACCCAGCCCAGTTCGGCCCAAGCTAGCTGACACGATTAAACGGGCGTGTAGAAAGTAATCATGGCTCTCCTTTCCAGGCGATGTCTTTTCCCTGGATCTTGTTTAGAACACGAACGAAGGTCTCCGCTTCCTGTGCTCCGGGGACCATGTATTTCTGGTTGAAAAGAAAGGTCGGCACGGCGTGAACATCCTTATCCAACCAGATTTGTTGTTCCTCCCTCACCGCCTGCGCGTAGCGGCCATCCTCTGCGACCTCCAGCGCCTCTGTAACAGGAAGCCCGACGCGGCCGGCAGTGGCAGCCAGTACCTGGCTATCGCTGACATCCTCGCGGAAGCTGAAAAAGGCATCGAAAAGTGCCAGCGTCAATTCCGTCTGGCGGCCCTGCTTCCCGGCCCAGTGCAACAACTGGTGAGCGCGAAAGGTATTGACCATACGCATCTCGTCGAAGTAATCGAACGTGAAACCGAGGGATTCTCCCAGGGTTATCAAGCGTGCCTTCGCTGCTTTGCTCTGCTCTATGGTGGAGCCATACTTCTGGGACAGGTGCTCGCGCAGGTTCTGCCCCTCCTCCGGCATGCGAGGATTGAGCTCGAACGGGTGCCAGCGAATCGTCACATCAAACTGGCCGGCCATGATGTCCAGCGCCTTCTGCAGTTGCTTGTAACCGATGATGCACCAGGGGCAGACCACATCAGAGACAATGTCGACCTGCAGCGGTGCGACTTGCGAAATTTCCGCCATAAGCAATCCCCTTCAATCGCCTTTGTATGCCTTCTCCAATTTGCCCTGACGAACAAATAGAAATAGCGGGAAGGCAAAAGCAAATGCTACAGCAAATGCCAGGATGATATACACCCAGAAAAAATCTAAGTCCATTCGTTTGGATTCAAAGTAAATCCAGGTAAGCCCGGTAATACAGGCAATTGCCAGATCCCAACTCAATGACCGGGCTGCCGCGTTGGTGGCTCCGGCGGCTATAAATTCTGCCAAATCAAAGCTGCCGCCAGATTCAGCAATAAACTGCAGGTTGTAATACCAGGTCATCACCAGACCGAAAATGGCCAGTAGGAGATAGATGGTTCTTGTAATGCTCATTCTGGAATGTCCCTCTGATTATTGTTATGGATAGTAACTGCGCAGGCAAGGCAAGTTCAAATCGCCTCCACCAGTAAGCAATTCTTCCTTCGCTATCCTACACCTGTGCATGGCCAATTCGTAATCTAGCTCACAAGTTGGGAAGAAGCTCGAAGTTCGGTTTCAAAAATCCCTTCCAATTCTTCAACTTACTGCAACCAGCTCGGTATTACCCCACCACCAGCTTCGGCATAGGTTCGGTGTCGGTCACCGCTCCCCTACCCTCAGAGAAAACCCGTTACCTTTCTTCATCTTACCGGCCAATCTCTCCACAGACCACCCGACTCATAATCGGCAGGTCGAAGGTTCAAATCCTTCTGGGCCCACCATTTTATATAGTTTTCAAAGACTTATAACTGCTTAGAGCGTCCGACTATGTTGGGGGATGGGTGACAACTCATAGACCGGAGTCGGTGGGTGTAAATACCGAATGCCTGGGATGGAATTTGCTTGAAGCAGTTGGAAATCCCACATCGTGCATGGTTCAATTTACGGAGGTACGGTCAAATAAAAAACTAGATTTGGCAATCCGATTAGCCACCAGTGTGTCCTATCCCCCCATAAAGAGCGAACCGAGGTAGTTGTCATAGAGTGTACCGCCTCGATTGTGCAGGAAGTTAACTGTATAGGTGCTGGAGCCGACATAGATATCGACCCATCCGTCAACGCATTCAAAGGCGATGGCACCAGCGCGCTTGCTCGACCATGGTGTGGAGCAAAAAGTACGGTAATCTCTCCCCAATCCACCAAATCCTCTATTTTCTCAAGAAAGTCAGTTTCCAGATCCCCCATCCACATGAAGGTCCCGTTTCCCTCTACTCCATATGTAATGATCGGTGAGATATTGTTTGGACACCTAATACATAAATAGTCATGACAATCTCCCATCCAAGGTTAAGGTCCTTCAGCAGTAATGCTAGTCTGAAAGACCGCGCCGGACTAGCAGCGTAGATGGGGATGGTTCATTACATTAGTACCTCCCTTTTCATAGAAAAATATTTGGTTGCTTAAAGCTACCATATGTTTTAACCTGCTCTGCATGACCCGAACCTCCCTGAAAGAATTCAACTGCAGCCTGGCCCGTACCGCCGACATTATTGGCGACAAGTGGACGCTCCTGATCCTTCGGGATGCGTTCTTCGGGGCCTCGACATTCTCTCAATTCCAGAAAAGCCTGGGCGTTGCCCGTAACATTCTCGCGGACCGACTGGAGAAGTTGGTACAGAACGAGGTGTTGGTAAAAGTACAAACCCGCCCTGGCGTTGAGCGCTATACCTACCACCTCACCGAGCGCGGCCAAGGGCTGGTGCCAATACTCATCGCCTTCACCCAGTGGGGAGATAAATGGGTATTCGGCGAGGGCGCTGAACCCCTTCGATTCGTGGACCGTAAGCAGGGTCTGCCAATCCGGAGTGTGCAGGTTCAGTCCAGTGATGGTCGCAGCCTCACGCCCACAGATATCAGCCCTACCCCCGGCCCCGCCGCAGACGAGCGGATACTGAAAGCCTTCGGCAACAGGAGCAAACCCACATGACCAGCGCTACTGACGAGTACATTAAAACCGCGTGCAACCTATGCTTTGTCAATTGCGGCCTCCAGGTACAACTGGGGGGCAAAGACGGGCGGGAAATAGTGAAAGTGCGTGGCGATGAAGATCACCCCACATCCAGGGGCTATATCTGCAACAAGGCTGCACGCATTAATTACTACCAGAATAATCAGGCCCGGCTGCTGAGCCCGATGCGACGCCGGACCGACGGTAGTTACGAGGAAATCGACTGGGAAACGGCGATTGCAGAAATAGCCGGGAAGCTCGCACAAATTCGTGACACCCATGGTGGTGAACGCATTTTTTATTACGGCGGTGGCGCCCAGGGTGACCACCTCGGTGGTGCCTACGCCCCGCCCCTGCGCGCCGCGCTGGGGATGAAATACAAAGGCAACGCCATCTCCCAGGAAAAAACCGGCCTCGCCTGGGTATTCAGCCGTATGGTGGGTGGCCCCGTCCACTCCGATTTGCACACAGCTAAAGTGGCCATGTTCGTTGGTAAAAACCCGTTCATGAGTAACGGTATGGACAAGGCTAGGCTGTTTCTGCGGAAAATTGCCAAAGACCCTACTCGCAAATTGATCGTCGTCGACCCGCGTCGCACCGAGACAGTTGACTACGCGGACATTCACCTGGCCGTCACACCGGGCCGGGATGCCTGGTGCATGGCTGCCATTATTGGCCATATCGTTCAGAACAAACTACTACCCCTCGATTGGCTTGAGCAGCATACCCAGGGATACGATAAAGTCATCGCCCGGTTTGAGGAGATTCCCGTGGCGGCATTCGCGCGCTTTGCCGGGCTTGAGCCCGATCTGCTAATGGAAGCTGCTCGCATCATCGGGGAGGCAGAGTCCTTCGCCCTGGAAGAAGACCTGGGCGTACAGATGGCACCCCACTCAACACTGGTCACCTATCTGGATTTTCTGCTGCCACTACTGACCGGCAACTATGGCAAGCCGGGCACCATGGACATGGTGACCCAGTTGGCGCCCATGATTTCCACCGACTTCGGCCCCGTTGACGACAGGGGGTATGAGTTGTCACGCAGGACGCTTCCGGTAACCGGTGCACCGATTGTGAGCGGCCTTTATCCCGGCGCTTACCTGGCAGAAGAAATTCTCAACGACCATCCCGATAGACCTCGCGCTATTATTTTTGAAAGTACCAACCCGGTACACTCTTTGCCGGAGTCGCAGAAACTGCGTGATGCGATCCATTCACTGAACTTTAGCGTGGCCATTGATGTCGCCATGACGGAAACCGCGCGGGAGTGCGACTACGTATTACCCGCTGCCACTAATTTCGAAAAGTGGTCCGCTACTTTTTTTCCGCGCAACTTCCCCGCCAACATCTTCCACCTGCGTCCCCCGGTACTGGATGCCGCGCCCAACACCCTTCCCGAGGCGGAGATACATGCCCGCCTGATCGAGGCCTTGCACGTCTTTGAAGAGGGAGAGCTGGCCCCACTAGAGGAAGCGGCAGCACAGGGTTTCGAAGTTTACCGGCAGGTGTTCTTCGAACAAATGGCGCAAAGCCCCAAAATTTCGAAGATGATTTCCTACGTACTCTATCGAACCCTGGGTCCGGCACTTGGCGACGGCAAAGAGGCTACTAGCGCTATCTGGGGCCTGTGCCAGATGTATGTGATGAAACACCCGAACGAAGCCGCCCGGGCAGGCTTTGAAGGTGAGAATGCCGGTACCGATTTATTCAACAAAATCGTCAGCTCGCCCTCCGGTACCGAGATCGGAATTTCCACCCACGAAGAGAGCTTCGCCCGCATTCCCCATCAGGAGAACAAACTGCAGCTGGTGATTGGTGAACTACTGGATGAAATACCCCGGTTACACGATCTGCAACCTCTACTGGAGACTACGGCTGATTACCCATTCGCCCTGGTCGCGGGCTCGCGCCGCGCCTACACCGCAAACTGCGCCATTCGCGATCCTCGCTGGATCAAGGGTCGACAGGCTACAGCGCTCACTGTTAACCCGGAGGACGCCCGACGGCTCAACATACCAGAGGGCGCTACAGTTCTACTGGAAACGGAGGCTGGAAAAGCCACTGTAGAGTTGGCATTCGACGAGCGTATGCATCCTGGCACCCTCTCCGTGCCCAATGGCCAGGGCATGGACTTCACCGATGAAACGGGCGAAGAAATGACTGTCGGGGTATTCGCTAATGAACTCACCAGTGTGAAATACCGCGATAGGTTTATCGGCACACCATTGCACAAATATGTACCCGCGAGGATTTCCCTACTGGCGAGCTGACAGGGGAGGATTTTGACCTGCGGCATGGGCACTTAAAAATTTTTGAACCTGCCTGTGTGTGGCGAATAATTAATTCATCAACAAGATCGGACGGTCATGCTTCCCCCAGAAACCATCGCCCAACCCGACGCACTCGACGCTATACCGGCAAGGGTTCTGCCAAGTTAACTTTTTCAGACTGCCAAAATCTGAATTCGATTATCAAGTAACCGCCCCACTCCACTCAGCGAACGCACTGACCCTGAGATTTCGATAGTGATTAGCGGACACGAGATGCCTACCGAGATTGAATAAATTGCTAACCGCAGCATGCGCGGTGACGAATCGCTGAGCCTGTCCCACTGATTTGAACCTTCGCATCCCTCGCTCTCGCACCCTGGTCGCCTCATGCGATTGCTCTGCACAATTGATTGCAGGCCGCGATTGTTTATCCCGGTCTCTTCCTTTGTGCCCTGTGCACGCCTGCCCTATTGCGCAGGTAACTCCAAAAGGCATAAGCTTTGTACAAATTACTTGCCGGACAGAACATGGCTCTACTACAAACTGACCTCGTCAGAAAAGCGCTCGCCTCAAAGTGGGTGATCGCCATTCTGAAAGCCATTGTGCCGCCGCTGGACAAGTTCCTGCTGCGCCTGTCTCGGGGATGGGTGAATACAGCCATGCAGTGCGTGGCGCTTGTCGAAACTGTAGGCGCTAAATCCGCGTTACCCAGAAAAATTACCACCCTGTGCATGCCAATGGAGCTGGATATCGTGCTGGTGGGTTCAAATTGGGGCCAGGAGAAAGCCCCGGCCTGGGTACACAACCTACGCGCCAACCCGTCTGCGAAGGTATGGTTTCGCGGTTTTGTGGGCAAGATGAGTGCCAGGGAACTTCAGGCGCAGGAGCGCAAAGACGTTTGGGTAAAGCTGGTTGAGGCCAATCCACAGTATCAGCGCTATCAGGATGGGTGTAAGCGCGTATTGCCTGTGATCCTGCTTACCCGCGAGGTCTGACGCAGGCCAATACAGGCAGTTCGCAGATGCGTCTGGTTCGTCCAGTGTAAGTGGGGTTTCCTACCCCGGGTATGCCCCCATACTTTTTCCCAGATCGTGCACCATATCTGCCCGCGAATTCCGAGGGGGTCTCTTATAGCGTCAGATCAGAACAACTCCCACTGGCCGCCCCAGCTATCAGCTACCGGCACCAGAGCGGCAATCTGTGGAGTACTTTGCCCAAGGGTATTACCTTACCCATGCCCTGGCCAATATGCTCACTAGCAGGCCCTGACAGGCAGAGAGGATTCTGGCAAGTTAACTCAAGCAGACGACAGGAATCTGCCACCTAGCCTCAAGCTACCGCCCTTCCCCATTCATTGAACGCACCTATCCTAAGATTCCGGTTGTGGTTAGCCAAAATCAGGTGTCTGCCGAGATTGAATAAATTGCTTACAGCAGCATGAGCACCCAGGAAGCGCTGAGCCTGGCTAACTGATTTGAATCGCCGCATCCCCCGCTCTCTGACCCTGGTCGACTCATGCGATTGCTCTGCCCGATTATTGGCATATTGTGATGTGTCGTGGATAACATCCGGCATCAGCTCTCGATGTGCCACACCATAACTTCGCAGCTTATCGGTCACGATTTTCCGGGGTTCACCGCCATGACCCCGCAACAGGCGCTTGAAAAAGCGCTTTGCAGCAGCACCATCTCTTTTCATCTGGAGATATACATCAACAACTTCACCATCCTGATCGACAGCGCGCCATAGGTAATGCTGTTTACCATTTATCTTCACAAAGACTTCGTCGATGAAGAAGGTGTCGCTATAACCGCGGTGCGTTCGCTTCAAACGCCTAGCATATTTCGGGCCGAATTTATTACACCACAAACGGACCGATTCATGACTTATTGTTATGCCGCGTTCAGCAAGTAGATCCTCGATGTCTCTGTGACTGAGATTGAATCGGTAGTAGAGCCAGGGCTATCGAGCAATCCTGGATCGCGCGGCTCTGGGCATGGGGTTTACAGCCTTTATCGCAGTGGGCCTGTCAGACCACACTAAGGCGTCTCAGAAGGCTTTTGAGAAGTCCATTGTCACTTCGCCCGAAGTCAGCGAGTGCCACAATATTACCGGTGCCTTCGAGTACCTACTGCGTGTGGAGGCAACCGACCTGTCCGCTTATAAGACTTTTCATACCGAAGTGTTGGGCACCTTACCTCAAGTCAACTCTATAACTACTTATGTAGTGATGGAATCAGTCAAGGATGATCGAGCCTAGATAATTAGCGCGACAGCACTGATAAAAAACATCCAGCGGTCCAGTAAGATTCGCCGCCACCCCAAGCCCTTCCACCGCATCACCGGCGTCGAGTCGTCAGGTTCGTCGGGTGTAACTGGAGTTTCTACCCCCAGGGTGGGCCCCTGATGATATCGAGCGGAAATCGGTGCCGTTTGTATGTGTTCATCCACCGACTCTATCAACTTGGGGCTAGTTAAGTTGGCGATACCGCACTTCGGCGTATATCGAAGTCGCCATTGAAGCCAGCAGCAGTGCCTATGGTTTTCTCGGCAGTGTCACCTTGAGCTTGCCGTTCTTGAACAGTTTGGCGTGGCTCCCGTCCAGGTCCACCGCGGCCGGAAGATGCACAGACTGGAAAAAGTAGATACTCTCAGATACGGATTCGGTAGCACTATCCTCTTCCTTCCCACTCGATTGGCTGTGCGAACCGAATACCTTGAGAACATCACCTTCTACTTCTATCTCGATCTCTGCTGGAGAAAAGCCTTGCAAAGTGCCTTCCACAACAATATTTTTCTTCTGCTCTTTCACCTCGAGTTCGATTGGCGTTAACACCTCCGACTGGGCATTGAGCCAATCAGCCATGGAGTCGCCTCGATCGGGGTCACGCTTCGAAGAAAGGTGAAAAGCGCGCTCCCTGATCTTATCCTGTAACTGCTCAAAGGCTTCGCCAAGTTTGACGCCGAGACGAATAATAGGTTTCTCAGTGGGGCTCTTATCTGCCATGATATTTCTCCTGACAAAAAACAAACGTGCTCAAAACGAACAACCGCCTATCCTTTGCTTATTATGCCGCCAACACATCCGCGGCGCGTTGATTTGTGTCAACGGTCTATTATCAGGTCGGGGCTACGTGTGGGTGGCGAGTTTGTTATTTCATTAAAATAACCAGTACCTTAGCGTAAACCCGACGCACTCGACGACCCGACGCCAAATCACCCGCGTCGGGTACGTCAGGTTCGTCGGGTGTATCTGTGGCTTCTTACCCCCAGGGTGGGCCCATACTGTTTTCCCGCACTCAACAAAGGTAACCCTACCAGAACCCCGAGGGGGTTTCTTATAGGCTCGGCCTGGGTAAAGCCGACGTCGCTGTCATGGGTACGCCTACTGGCCCCAGGGCGGGATGCTGTGGATCAGGTTGGACCGGGGCATTACTCCACCCCTGCCCTGGATACTTTGCTTGACATTGCGGATCTACCCGTAGGTGGCCTTGATTGGTCTGACATGGCCCAGGAGGCCGGCTCCCACCCTTGCCCCACTGCACCCAAAGCCCGGAAACCCTTGCTACTCATGGACCTGCCCAATACAGGGAGGGAGGGTAGCAAGTTTTGGAAATTAAATATGGAATCAATAATGAATAGAAACACCTGTCAGTCAGGGGCAAAAAATAAAAGTCTGCAAAAACTGCCACCCTCCCTCCCTGTGTTGGTTGGTGGCTTCTGTACCATCCGTGGGAGTTAGAAAGGGCGATCGCCGAATGGGTTGATCACTACAATCATGAGCGATACCACGAATCTCTGGACAACGTCACACCGGCAGATGTCTATGAGGGCAGAAGAAACGACATTCTGGATCAACGCGCCCAGGTGAAGGCCCGGACAATGAGCCAGAGGAAAATACACAACCTGCAATTAGCAGGCTAGACTGGAGAAGTAACTGGCAGAAAAGTATTTCTAAAAAAACGGCCCGATTGGTGCCACTCCCTTTGCCGAATTACACCCTATTCAGAATCAATATATGGGATAATAATTCAGATGCAAAACTTATTCGTATTCCTTGTGGCTACATTGATGGCTGTCACCACAGTACCAGGGAATACCGTAGCTCTGGATACCCCCGAATCGAAGTTGACAACCATTCACACGCAAAGCAATAGGTTCATGGGTGCTCTACCACAGGAAAAGGGTCCTGTAGAGGTCACCGTTAGTTTTGAACTGCGTGATGTCGATCACATTGATGATGAAGCCGAAACCATCGAATTTACCGGTGTTTTGAAACTTTCCTGGCATGATCCGCGACAGGCCTTCGACTCGATAACCGAGGGTGCCGATGAAAAAATATATCAGGGAATTTTCCAGTTTAATGAGGTTTTTACTGGTTGGTTTCCCCAGCTTATTCTCGTGAATGAGTCTGGGCTGTACGAGAAACATGGTGTCCTGCTGCGCGTGCGTTCGGATGGTTCATTGAGCCTGTTTGAAACGGTGAATGCGGTTGCGAAAATAGATCTCGACCTTCGGCGTTATCCAATTGATCAACAGCGGCTGCAAGTTGTTTTTCATGTCTTGGGGTTTGACAGCAAGGAGATTGTCCTCCGGCTGGAGCCAGATTATAACGATGGGGATTTGAACATTGACGAATCATTCCAGATGCCTCAATGGCACCTGACGAGGATCAAGTCCTCGATCGGGACCCGCAACACACGCTAATAGGAAAAGGAGCTACCACATCGACATTCACTGTCAGTATTGATTTGCAACGCAGCTCCTTTTTCATTTTACGTTTGGTCATATTGCCCCTGATAATTATAGTGATGCTATCATGGTCAGTATTCTGGATGGATAAATCGTCTTTGGGCGATAGAATTAGCGTCTCATTTATCGGTATCCTGACTGCAGTC
>PVMK01123439.1_pt1 | contig 71694 bp, 66 predicted proteins | sample 1853481 | NCBI WGS metagenome assembly PVMK01 (sample SAMN08533507, study PRJNA380276) | Marine sediment metagenome, whole genome shotgun sequencing project.
GAGAATAACCGCCCCGAAGGCAGGCGGATTTCGCATTGGTGTATAAGCTAAAAGGTATTCCTATCGTCAAAAGTGGCGAGAAGTACCGTACCCGAAGCGGGTTTAGCGCTGTGAAAAATGGCGTGAATCAGCACCGCGGCTGGGCCGATGTGCCGGCCGGCCGCAAGCCGGCCTGGCTTCGCATGGAACTGCCTGCCGGTAAAGGTTTTGCCAAAATGCGTCGCAACGTGCGGTTGCACCGGCTCGCCACCGTTTGTGAGGAATCCTTTTGTCCGAATATCGGTGAATGCTGGAACAGCGGTACGGCGACGATCATGCTGATGGGCCATGTTTGTACACGGGCCTGCCGGTTCTGTGCCGTGGACACCGGGAATCCAGGCGGAAGACTGGATGCCGGCGAACCCGATAATGCTGCCGAGTCGGTTCGACTCATGAATCTTAAGTACATCGTTTTGACGTCGGTCGACCGGGATGATCTTCCGGATGGTGGCGCCGCGCATTTTGCCGCGTGTATCGAGGCCATCAAGCGCATGAATCCGGGTACGGCGGTGGAAGCGTTGACGCCTGATTTTCAGGGTAACTTTCTGGCCGTAAGAACAGTTGTTGCATCTCCATTGGATGTGTATGCGCACAACCTCGAAACAGTGGAGCGTCTTACGGATGTGGTCCGTGACCCACGAGCAGGATACCGTCAATCGCTGGCAATTCTTGAAGAGGCCAAGCGTGATCGTCCAGAGCTTCTCACGAAAAGCAGTCTGATGCTCGGTCTCGGCGAGACCGATGAGGAAATTCTGGTGGCAATGGATGACCTCAGACGCTGTGGCGTCGATTTGCTGACACTGGGCCAATACTTGCGGCCGACGATCCATCATATTCCGGTTGAAAAATATGTGCACCCGGACGATTTTTCCCGCTACCGGAATTGGGGGCTGGAGCGCGGTTTCACCGAGGTCGTTTCGGGGCCCCTTGTGAGGTCAAGCTACCGGGCTGAAAAAGCGTTGGAGAAAAATAATGTGGGTCTGGTATTAAGGGCTGGACACAATTGATAAATGGGTAGCAAAGGATTTTCAGGGTATGGCTGAGTTTTTTTTCGAGTACGGTATTTTCCTTGCGAAGGCAGTGACCGTTATCGTGACCGTTGCGGTGATATTAATTCTTATCGCTGGGTTTTCCCGTCGAGGGCCATCGGTAAACGGGTTGACCATCGAGAAATTGAATGACAAATATCGTGAAATGGCGGACCTTCTTCAGCATGCGGTATTGAATAAAGCAGCCAGGAAAAAATGGGAAAAGGCGGAAAAAAAGAATCGAAAACAGCAAGATAAAGCGGAAAAACAGAACGAAGATCGAAAGCGCTTGTTTGTGTCTGGATTTTAAAGGTGATATTCGCGCCAGCGGCGTGGCCCAGTTGCGAGAGGAGATCAGCGCCGTCGTGTCGGTGGCGACAAAAAGCGATGAAGTGGTGGTGCGGCTCGAAAACCCCGGTGGCGCGGTTCACGAGCATGGGTTGGCCGCCTCTCAGTTACTTCGGGTTAGAGACCGTGGAATTCCACTGACCGTTGTTGTTGACAAAGTCGCCGCGAGTGGGGGTTATTTGATGGCATGTATTGCCGATCGCCTCGTAGCCGCGCCCTTCGCGGTCATCGGATCGATTGGCGTTATTGCCCAGGTGCCCGAATTTTTTCAGGGCGCTGGAGTCTAAAGGGGTGGACTTCGAACAGGTCACCGCGGGTAAATACAAGCGAACCGTGACGATGTTTGGTAAGAACACTGAGGAAGATCGTCAGAAACTCAAGGAAGAGCTCGAGGAGGTTCATGTGCTCTTTAAAACGCTTGTCGCGGAACATCGCCCGAATCTCGATGTTGAAGCCGTATCGACCGGAGAGCATTGGTATGGGAACCCGGGCACTGGAATTGGGCTTGATCGATGAATTAGGGCGCCAGCGATGATTACCTGATAAACGCCATCGAAGATTCTGATGTTTATCACGTAAGCTTTAAAGGAAAACAGACGTTGCAGGAGAGAATCATGTCGGCCTTCGAGTCGTCGCTGGACCGCGCGGGCCAATGGTTTTCTGAGCTGCAAAATCAGAGCCGCCTCCGTTAGCTTAGGCGTTAGATCAGGCGGACGATGGAAGAGATTCCAAGGAGAATGGTCATGTTAAAAGCCAGAATTTCATGTGTGATCGGAATCGCTATCGGGAGTTTATTGGTTAGCGCCTGCGTGAGTCAGCGTGAAATTGAGATTGAGGCGGATCAACAGTTCGAAAGCATGCGGTCGCAGACTTTGATCGAAACGGACTGGAAGAAGCGGAGTTACATTACCTGCGTAGCTCAGGCGATCATCGCGGAGCTGGATGAGCCTTTCGCGAGCATGGAGTGGGAGATCGAAATTTTTGACAATGAGGCCGTCAACGCTTTCGCGATGCCGGGAGGAAAAATCGGCGTGTTTACCGGGATACTTCAGGTCGCCGAGAACCAGGATCAACTGGGCGCGGTCCTCGGTCACGAGGTTGCGCATGTGACCGAAGAGCATTCGCTCGAGCGCGCGAACAGGGAAATAGGTACGCGGTATGGCGCAGCGGCGGGCGGCGCGATACTTGGCGGGGGTAATATCGGTGATCTCGTGCAGGTGGCGGCGCAATATGGATTGACCCTGCCTTACGGACGCAAGCAGGAGAGCGAGGCTGACACCGTGGGCCTCGTGTTCAGTGCTGATGCCGGGTTCGATCCACGCGAGAGTGTGAAGCTGTGGAAGAATATGGCGGAGAGTAATAAGGGTGCTCCTCCTGAATTTTTATCGACACATCCATCTTCGTCTACACGCATCGATGATCTGATAGGCGAGTTGCCACAGGCGCTCGTACGATATAACACGGCCAAGTCGGGCGGAAAAAATCCTCAGTGCAATCCATAGTCCGGCATTTTCATGAGCTCTAAGACACCCGATATGCGCGGATTTCCGACCGTCATCCTCGCGACTGTCTGTCTGACCGGATGCGGTCTGAGCGAACGCATTGCAACAACATCGCAAGAGGAAACCGTCGCAGCGCGAGCCACGGTCGAAATGCCTCCAATTTATAGCAACCGTTTTCGGTTGCAGGATGGGCAGGATGTCGTTGGAGAAATTCAGGTTATACGGGTGACCTATAAAGATACGTTCGTGGATATTGCACGCACCTATGGGCTTGGCTTCGATGAGCTCGTGGCTGCGAATCCGGGAATCGATCCGTGGCTCCCCGGTGAAGGGACTTCGATTATTCTGCCTACCCGATTTGTTTTGCCGGTTGCGGCCCGGGAAGGATTGGTTCTGAACGTTGCGACCAAAAGACTTTTTTACTACCCGGCGACTGAAGACGGAAGGCCGTCAATAGTCGAAACCTATCCGATCGGTATCGGACGGGCAGGCTGGGAAACGCCGACCGGAGACACCATGATCGTGTCGAAGGCCAGAGATCCCGTCTGGTTCGTTCCGAAATCAGTTCGTGAGGAGCATCTTGCCGCCGGCGATCCGTTGCCGAAGCAGGTGCCGCCGGGCCCGGACAATCCGCTGGGTCACTATGTGCTTGGACTGGGTATTGCGGGTTATCTGATCCACGGGACGAACAAGCCGGCTGGGGTCGGCATGCGCGTCAGCCATGGCTGTATTCGGCTCTATCCTGAAAATATCGAGCATCTTTTTGAGCGCATAGATATCGGTAGCCGGGTCCGAATCGTCAATCAACCTTTTCTGTATGGTTGGCAGGGCGGTGATTTTTTGCTGGAAGCCCATGCTCCTTTGGTTGAAGATGACAGGGACTGGTTCAGAAGTTTGTTGGCCCGGGCGAGATCTGGTCTGGTCGATAACTCTGAAGGCACAGTGGAAATCGATGACGATCGAATTCAAACGATCGCGGAAGCACAACGAGGATTCCCGGTTTCCGTACTCACAAGTGGTAACGACACGGACCAACAAGTTCGCGACGCCCGTCCGGTATTCAATATTGTGACCTACGATCAGTTGGCGAATCAGACCCTTAATTAGATCGCGGATTTTTCAATAGCGCTTCGATTGTCGCTCTATTAGAATAACCCACGGGTTATTGTTCTATGGTGCGTTAGTTGACAGACGCTGCCAACAGTGGGATTTACGTTTTGGAAGGCATGTCCAGCGGGCAGCGGATCGCTGTCCGTCGTGAGACAGTCGTTGTTTTTCTCGGCTCCACGCCACGCGGGCCGGTAAGCATTCCCGTGACTATTCGAAGCGTCAATGAATACCTGGCGCGATTCGGGTCTCCGGATTATTCTGATCGGCTGCGTGTTTTGCTGACACAATTTTTCGATAATGGCGGTACCAAGGCGATTGTCGTTCGCGTCAGTCAAAGTTCAAGGTATAGCCGTTTATCATTGGCCGGGCCATCGGGTCCACTCATTCTGGAAGCGATTAATCCAGGGCCGTGGGAATCCCTGCGCGCATCGATCGATTATGATCATATATCTGATGCGGATGCCGACCGCTTCAACCTGGTGATTCACCGAATGACATCGCCGACGGTTCATATCGTCGAAGAGCAGGAAATTTTCACCGCAATTTCAGTAAAACCGGAAGACTCAGATTATCTAGGTCACGCCTTGATGAACTCCGTCCTTGTGCGTCCCTGTGGTGCCCCCCCGGCTGCGCGTCCGGCAAATACGCTGCATCTGGGCGTCGAGGCAGCGGACTCCTATGTATATGCGGGCACGGAATGGGCGCCCGACGAGGCACTGACGGATTACGACATGGTGGGCTCAGATTCCGAGGGCACCGGCCTGTTTGCCTTGGATCTGTTGCCGATCGTAGATTTGGTCTGCATGGTTCCGGACGCTGACCGGGATATCGGCCCGGTGGCGTTGTTTCATGGCCGAACGTTATTGTCGAAAACGCAACGCATTTCTGCTTATGGACCCGCCGTCGCAGTGGAACTCTGTCGAGGCAGTTCAGAAAAATTGCCGCGAGCAGGAGTTCTACAGTCCGAACGTAATGACTTATTATCCGCGCCTGGCAAACAAGGAACAACAGGGTGACGTTTCATGCACGAGTGTTCTGGGTGCGATTGCCGGCAGGCTCGCAGCCGAAGATGCAGTCGATGGAATTTCCGCTCCTGATCGGCAAGATTCAGTTGTGCTTCGCTGTCGACCTGATCTTGAGTTGTCTTTGAGCGATTCGGATTGCGTTATGCTGGCGCGAAATGGCATCAATGCTCTTCAGCGGGTCAGGCCCGGACATATACAGATGAGCGGACTGGTCACGTTCGCACGTGGCATCGCATTGGCCGCAGACTGGAATGATCTGAGGAAGCGCAGGTCGGTATTGTTCATTGTCGAGAGTATCGCCCGTGGAACCCGATGGGCCGCATTCGATGAGAATGCCGAGGAAACCTGGGCTGAGATACGCCAACAAGTCGAAAATTTCCTACACGCGCTCTATGAACAGGGTGCGCTCTCGGGCGTGACGCCGAAAGCTTCTTTTTACGTGTTCTGTGACAGCGAGACCAATCGGCTGAGTCGCTCGATTGCAGGGAGCGGTCAGAAAATCGAATCGAAAAGCTTTACTTTTTGCGTGGGATTCACATTGCAAGGTGCTGGAGACGTGGCCTTTCGTTTCGTGCATAACGCATTTGAATGTCGGGTGGATGAGCTAGGCTGGCAGCCGGGTATGGCCCTGGCGAGTTGATGTACGGCCAAGTCGAAAAAGGGGTTTCGATTTCTCTGATACCGAATTGCGCTGATCGTGACACGTTTCACGACGATTTCCAGATGGCTGGGATATAAAGAACGTGGGCTGATCCGTTGGGAGAGCACATGACCGAGGTCAAGAAACAGGCGACGAACGATCTTGTCAAAATCGAGAGTCTGCAGGAATTTTTTCGAGACTCGATCGATGCTGCGATGGCGGCCAACAGGGTGGTCATGGATGATCACACCACGCACTATGTCGTAAGTTTGCTCGCGCTTTTTGCCCGGTCAGAGGCGCTTTACGAATCGACTCCGAAAGGATATCAGCTCAAGCCACTGGCGCTCATGTTTGCCGATGCGATTGACGCGCCGAGCGAGTCAGAAAGAAACAATACACTGCAACGTCTCGGCGATGTCTCGCTGTTTATTTCCGGATTTTTCGCGGAAGGTTTGCAGCGCGCCGCCGTTGATGTGGATTACTACGTGCACATGGGCGGTGGCGCTTACCGCTCATTGTCGGCGTGCATGCGCGGTACCGCCAGGGGCCGTGCGTTTGGTAGCGTTTTTTCAGAACTGGCGGATAAATTTCAGGACATGGTCGATGTACTGAATGAGATGCGCGAATCAGTGCGCACCGATAATGACGCAGATGTACTTCGACTCTATGAACTTTGGGTCAAAACCGGAAGCCGCAGAGCAGGCCGATTATTGCGCGAACTGGGAGTTCAACCCGCATTTCAGCCTGGAATCGTGAGTGAGCATTGACGTCAGGCACCGTGATGTTGCGCGATTTTCAATCTCTGCTCAGTACCGTATACGAGATCGATCACAGGCTTGATATCTACGATTTCCTGGTGACAGACCCAGCCTTGCTGGCGCAGTGGGAAGAGCCCGGCTCACTCCGTGCGACAGAGGAGAAATTGCTTATTCAGGAGCATGAAAATGAATTGGCGATGCTTCTGTTTCTCGACTCCGAGCTTCTGAACCGGCTGTTTAACCAGGATCCCCGGGATCATCTTGGCCCTGGCAACCTTGCAGATTTTTGCACCGTTCTCGAGGGCATCAGCCACTTCAATTATTTGGCCTGGAATGCCTCGACGGATAAGTCCGTCACTCTTATGGAGCTGGAGATGCAGGCTGAAGTCGATAAATATGTGAGTGCGCGTGTAATTCTGCATCAGCAGCAGTCCAACAGTGATCTGAGCGAATCGTTGTATCGACGGCTCTTCGAAAATCCGGATTTCGACGCTAATCTGCCACCGGTCGAGCAGTTGCGATATCGGGATGCGAGTGCTTATGCCGGCCAGTATTGCCGAAGCCTGGAAAAGCGCTTTCCACCGGAGCGATTCGGCGCCGAAATGATTGAAGATCTCCGGACCTTCTATCGTCTTCCACAGCCCGACAAGGTCAGCCACATTCGGACGGTATCGTTTATCTGAGCCGCCACGACTGCTCTGGTGGCAGGGCCCGGCTGCCTTGTAAAAACAACAACGGATGATCTACAGTGCACCCACGAATAATTGTGCAAGAGCGCGTGGAGTGGTGTCATGTCAAAAATTTTTTCCGTATTGAGTGTATTGGGCTTTGCTGCGTTGCTAAGCGGTTGTGGCGCTGACCCGGATCAAGACGCCCCGCAGACCCAGGCGATCGAAGACGCCGGGAATGCGCCACAAGCGTCCGAGGTCATTGAGTCGGGGCCAGGGCTTGCCGACATTGTAAATGGCCAGCATCGCGAGGAGAAAAACAGCGCTCGAAATTCATCCCGGCATCCGGTAGAAACTCTGGAGTTCTTCGGCATTAAAAATGACATGGCAGTGGTCGAAATCTGGCCGGCTGGCGGCTGGTATACGGAGGTCATCGCGCCATATCTGAACAAAAATGGTAAGTACATTGCCGCGCACTGGGATCCGGAATCCGAGATCCCGTTCATTCAAAAGGGTATCAGTGCTTACATGGAAAAGCTGGCCGCTCATCCCGAGGTCTATGGCAACGTCGATATGGCGGTGCTGATGTACCCTGAAAAAATGGATTTCGTGCCGCCCGAATCCGTCGATATGGTCGTGACCTTTCGCAATATCCATAACTGGATGGCCCGCGACTTTGCGGACGATATGTTGGCCGCCATGTATAAGGCACTAAAACCCGGGGGTATTCTTGGTATCGTTGAGCATCGCGGGAATCCGGAGGTCCCCCAGGACCCGAAAGCCGAATCCGGTTACGTAAATCAGGATTATGCGATTCAGCTGGCAGAAAGCGCGGGATTCGAGTTGGTAGCCACGTCGGAGATTAATGCGAATCCGCTTGATGTAAAAGATTACGAAACGGGTGTATGGACGCTTCCACCGACCTTACGAGCCGGTGATGTAGATCGTGAGTGGTATATCGCAATTGGTGAGAGTGACCGGTTTACATTGAAATTCATAAAACCCGGTTCCTAGAAGCGGTTCAAAAAACAGACTCTGTGATATCGTTACGGCTGGTGACTTTCACGCGAGGAGTCCCAGACGGTGAAAATCGGACGTAATGCTCCCTGCCCCTGTGGGAGCGGCAAGAAGTACAAGAATTGCTGTCTTGACAAGAAGTCGGCCACCCCGGTGTCCCAGATACTGCTGGCAACGCTGTTCGCGCTGATCATCGTAGGTGGGTTGATTGGCTTGTTTTCGGCATTTCGTTCCTATGAGCCGTCGTCGGGTCAGGGGCGGGTCTGGTCAGAGGAACACCAGCACTGGCATTGAGCGCTGTGCCTCTTTTTTGTAATCCCAATGCATGAATCCACGTAATCCATGCAGGCAGGTCAATTTCGGCATAAGAAAAGGATAGGTTGATTGCGGAACATTATTAAAATTGCTCTTCTCCATTTTTTTCTGAGCATGGGCTCAGTGACCTTTCACCGCCCCTTGTCTGCTGAAGGCTACTCCGGCTTGGCTTTTGTTGTCTCGTTTCTCGCCCGTGTATTGACAATTCCGGCACGCCAAATTATTCAGGTATTACCTCAGGCAGGCGACGCGTTATTTTTATTTATCTATGTTTTTAATAGCGTCCTTTGGGCGTCAGCGTTCGTTATTCTATACGGAATATTCAAAGCCAATCGTCAATGAATATGTTCTCGAAGCCTGTTTGGTTGAAGTGGTCTGCCGGCGCGGGTTCCAAAATCGTTAAATACTTTCTTCGGTGTATTCTGCTCGGGCTGTTCTGCGCACCCATAGGGCTGCTGGCCAGCGACGCCATCCCCAAGCAGGTGAGCCTCGTCGTCAACGGCAAGCGACTGATTGCATCCAATGTCCGATTTAGCCGGTTCGATGAACTCAATCTCCGTGCCCAGGAGAAAATTCTGGAACAGGCTGAGGGCAAGGGAGTTATCGTCGTTATAACGAATCAGCGCATCATTGGTTATGGTCTGATCAGCGGATGGCGGGATTTAAAGCGGGAGGCGGGAGAGAATGTCGAGTCGCTGTTGGTCGAGGACTTCGCGGTATTTATCACGACTGACAGCCGGCTGCTTAATTTCAACGGGCAAACCGGGCTCTGGGGTAAACGCGATCGGCGCACCGCGCGCTGAAAAACCTGTCTGAAATTCACGCCAGGAACATTCGGTAGGCCGGATTATCGCTTTCATCCCAATAGGGATAACCCAGGTCTTGCAGATGTTGATCAAATTCCTGCTGTTCGGCTTCGGGAACCTGGGCACCGGTCAGTACCCGCCCGTAGTCAGATCCGTGATTGCGGTAATGAAAAAGACTGATATTCCATCGGCGCCCAATGGCGGTCAGGAATGCGAGCAAAGCGCCGGGGCGCTCGGGGAACTCAAACCTATACAGTCTCTCGTTCTCGATGCCGGGTGCCTGACCACCAACCATATGCCGAATGTGCAATTTTGCCATCTCATCACTGCTCAGATCGATCACCACATAGCCTGATTTCTCCAGTTCGGCAATAATTTCCTGGCGTTCGGCATTGCCGTGCCTGAGTTCGACGCCGACGAAGATGCGAGCGGTTTTCTTGTCACCGAACCGATAGTTGAACTCCGTGACATTGCGTTCACCCAGCGCACCACAAAATGCGAGAAAGCTGCCCCTTTTTTCAGGGATTTCCACTGCGAGCAGAGCCTCGCGCTGTTCACCCAGAGCGGCTCGCTCCGCGATGTGTCTGAGTCGATCGAAATTGACGTTAGCGCCGCAGTTCACCGCCACGAGTGCCTGGTTCACAATCTCTTTGTCAGATATCCAGCGTTTCATCCCGGCGACAGCCAGCGCTCCCGCGGGCTCGACGATCGCGCGCGTGTCCTCGAATATGTCCTGCACGGCCGCGCAGATTTCATCCGTGCTCACGAGCACGATTTCATCAACACGTTCCTGGCAAATGCGGAACGTCTCGTCCCCGACCCGGCGGACAGCGACGCCGTCCGCAAAGATGCCGACATGATCCAGTGTGACCGGCTGCCCCGCTGTGAGCGCGGCGGACATGCTGGCCGACTCCTCCGGTTCGACGCCAATAATACGGGTGTCCGGAGATCGCGCTTTGAGATATTCGGCGATCCCTGAAATCAGGCCACCGCCGCCAATCGGCACGAATACCGCATCGACAGGGCCCGCATGCTGTTGATGAATTTCCATCCCGATCGTGCCCTGGCCCGCAATCACATCCGGGTCATCGAACGGATGAATGAAAACCAGGCCTTGTTCGTTCGCCAAACGCACGGCCCTGTCATAGGCGTCGTCGTAGGTCGATCCATGTAGAATGACTTCGCCGCCGAGTTCCCGGACTGCATCGATTTTAATCTTCGGCGTTGTCACCGGCATGACGACAACGGCACGAATCTGGAATTTTTTCGCGGCCAGGGAAACGCCCTGGCCATGATTACCGGCGGAACTGCAAATCACCCCACGATCTCTGTCCGCCGCCGCTAATTTGGAAATTTTGTTATACGCGCCTCGCAGCTTGAAGGAAAAAACGGACTGCAGGTCTTCGCGTTTGAGCGACACCTTGTTCCCGACCCGATCCGATAATCGGGATGCATATTCCAGCGGCGTCTCGACGGCAACGTCGTAGACCTGGGCCTTGAGAATCTCATCCAGGTAATCTGGGATCATTTCGAGTCACCCGTGGAAGGCCCTATTTGTCGTCGGTTTTTAGAAAATCCTCGAGGCGCTTGCTCAATTGATCCGACTTAAAACTCGGTAACGAGTATACCCATGATTCAACGCGAGAATTGAGTTCATCGGCCTGTGCCGCCGCGGACTCGTCCGCCGTGGCCCTAAATCTGACTCTCGTTCCATCGTCAGTAGCGTACACCATCGCTTCGACCACAAGCCCATCAAAGGTCACGAAGCGGGCCACGGTCGATGGCTCAGTCGTCCCGTCGATTGATTCGGCCGGCAATACTTCATCCATCGTCAATTTGGTCAGAAGGCCGGCTACGGGGTTCGCAATGGATGCGTAAACCAGTTCACGTCCTTCCGGGATGTCCAGTACCGAAAAGTCCGGATCGGTTTGGGATGATTTTTCGATTCTAACAACTTCGCCGTCAGAGTGACTGATCGTAATCGACTCGATGTCCGTGGATGCGATATCCATCAGATCACCCGCGAGCCAGTCAGCCGTCTCTTTGCTGAGATCGAAGTCCGCAGAAATCATCAGGCCTTGATCCTCCCCTGGTCGGCGAACATAGGCTGTTTTACCGCGTACGCCCGCATCGCCGACGATCAGCCCGATCGTATCGTCGCCGTCGGGTCCCACCCGATGAATTTCGAGCAAATAACCCTTGGCACCAGGACGATCCAGGTCCTCGATACCGAGGCGCTCATGGAATTCTGGATTGGAGGTTTTTCTCTCCAGGATCGTGGCGTTTCCGAGTGCGATCAGATTTTGGCGAATCCTGGTCACGTCGGCCGGATATCCGAACCGCTCGGCCACCGTCCACTGATCGGTCCCACGCTCCAGCGTCACGACCCTTTGATTATCGCCCACCGAAACCGTCACTCTGTCTATGGTGTTCAGTTCATCCTTGAGCCCGGGGAAAAGCAGCTGATTATTATTTGAGCCGGTTTCTTCAGGCGTCAGGAACCAGATCGCGGTCAGGGCCACGGCTACGCCAAATAGAATCAGTAAATTCCGGCGATCCATCAGCTAGCTCTCCGCCTCATGCCGGTTCCGGGGCTGGCGCCGAAGGATCAGCAGAACGAGACTCAGCACAGAAATGAGTAGCGGGACCAGACCGATATTAATAATTTTCAAACGCGTGCCAAGATCTTCAATTTTCTGATCCAGGCCCCTTTGCACCTGCCGCAGCTCTTTTCTGATTTGCAGTCTTTGTTGCTGAAAGCGCTCGAGTTCTGCTTCCTGTTCGCTGGTCAGAATGATCGCGCTGCGATCTTCCCGGCTGGCTTGCAGTTCTCTGAGCTTGGTCTCCGTTTCCTGCAACTCGAGTTGTAACTGTTGCTCCGTCTGCCGAAATTGGTCCTCCGCGATTCGGCGAAGCTCCAGGACCCTCGTGAACGGCCGGGTGTACGTCTCCCGGCCGCGCACACTGATCAGGTCTCCGCTGCCAGACAGATTATCAAGTGCATTGATGACAAAATCGCTGTTGCCCGCGAATGCTGTTGATATGCGTTGCCCGAAAAAATTTTGTACCTGTGCCCACAGTCGGTCAGTCAGTAAATCGGTATCTGCGATCAGAATGACGTTGATCGATTCCCTGGACTCGGTCAGGTGTTCAGCGCTCTTTCCTTCGGGTACTGTTGCGAACGTACTCGGGACAACACCCTCGACTCGGACTGCAATAGGATATCGGGTTCCGGTCGGCGCGAAGTCACTACGCAATTGAATCGGATCGCGCAGGAAGCCAAGCATGCTGGTCGAAATCGGCCCAGCCTGGTCACTCGACTGCACCAGCGGCGTGATTGTCGACGGTGCGTCGTCTTCGAGCGTAATCCACCCCGCATAGGCAAAGTTGATATTGCTCAGACCGGCGGTTACGACATCCTCTTTGTCCAGGCCGGAATCGTCTATCCCGATCAGGCCGATATGGCGAACCGGGCGCCCACCGGTGCCACTGACGGTCAATGCGAAACGGTCATCGCCGATGACTTCGTTGCCGGCGATGCTGATACCCCAAGGGGTTAAGAGCCGGTTGAGATTTGATGCCCGGCTGGCCATCATCGCGGCGGCCGGGTTATTCGGGTCGGCGTTGGGGACGTCCGCCTCGGAGTACGGGTCCACGAACATCAACGCCTTTCCACCATCCAGAATGTACTGATCGATCGCGTACAATGTCTCGTCCGATAATTGTTTTGGATGTACGACCATCAGAACGGCGATGTCATCGTCGATGCGGCTTATTGGGCGCGTCAAATTCCGGAGTTCAAAAATTTGCTGAATCTGAGAAGTGATAATCCACGATTCCGTCATGCGCCGTGTCTGCGGATCAAACTGACCGGTCATGGGCAGGTCACTGATCAGTCCGATAACAGGACGTTTCGGATTCGAAAGTGTGTCGATGAGTTTGGCGAGGTCGTATTCGAGGAAAGTTTCTTTGCCAGGGTCGAGAAAGGCGATAATTTCTTCATCACCGACGCTGTTGGTTGCGGCGATGCCCATGTAGATGGCCTCGGGCGATGTCCCCAGGTTAATACCCTGAAGGCCGAACTCCGCGGCGCGATCTTCGTCCTCAGAAAAGGCTATTGGGTCTACTAACGTCAGGCGCAGTTTGTCGTCGGAATACTGAACAAACTCCTGCAGCATCTCACGGACCCTGCCGGCATAAGTTCTCAAATAGGAATTGTCTGCCGTTGCCTTGTCCGAAAAGAAGAAGTAGACGTTGACTGGCTCCGGGATCGATTCGAGAATGCGTATCGTTCCATCGGACAACGTATACAAACGGTTTTCTGTCAGATCCAAACGAACTCCGCGGAACAGTGTGTTGGTCAGCGAAACAGCGACGATAAAAATCGCGGATACTGCGATCAGGCCGACGCGTCCGAATGTCGATTTATTATTGCTCATGTGCCTGGTCCATACTTAGGTTGGCTTATTCGCCTTTCTTCATATCGAGTACGATCGTGTTGGCGTAAAGCCAGGCAGCGATAACAAGAAAAAAGTACAGCACATCCCTGAGGTCGAGGACGCCCTTGCTTATCGAATTGAAATGGGTCAGAAAGCTCAAGCCCGCGATGGCATCGACGACCCGCTGCGGGGCCCAGCCCGAGAAGAAATCGAGTACGCCGGAAAACCCGCTCAACAGGAAGGTGAAACAAACTACCAGGGTGATGATAAACGCGACGACCTGGTTTCTGTTCGCGGCTGAGATGCAGGCCCCAATCGCCAGAAAGCCGCCCGCCATCAGAAGGCTGCCGATATAAGCTGCCAGGATGACGCCATTATCGGGGTCGCCGAGATAATTTACGGTAATCCATATCGGGAATGTCAGGGCCAGGGCCGCCGCCAGAAAACACCAGGCCGCAAGGAACTTGCCGAGAACCGCCTGCCAAAGCGTGACCGGTAATGTCATCAAGAGCTCGATGCTGCCCGATTTTCGCTCTTCCGCCCAGAGTCGCATCGAGATCGCGGGGACCAGGAACAGGTATAACCAGGGATGGAAATCGAAGAATGGCGCCAGGTCGGCCTGGCCGCGCTCAAAGAAACCGCCCAGGTAGAAAGTAAACCAGCCGGTCAGGGCGAGAAATATGACCATGAACACGTAGGCCACTGGCGTGGCGAAATATCCGTTCAGTTCGCGCGCAGCGATGACTTTGACCAGGCTCATGACGCCACCTTTCCTGAGGCCCCGGGTGAAGTCTCTGGAGACGTAATCGTGCGAAAAACTTCATCGAGTCGGCCCGACTCAAGGTGAAGTTGTTCGAGGTGCCAGTTTCTGGCGTCTGCCAGGTCACTTATTTTAGTCAGAATCATTTGTCCATTTTTCGGAAATGCGGTCATCGACCCGGCTTTCTCGTCCACCTCCAGGTCATCGATGTCCGGCAATTGCCGTATTTCGTCGGCAATTTCGTCGACGTTAGACGATCGCTCAAATTTCAACGTGACTGCGTTATGAAACCGCGATCGTTTGATCAGCGACTCTGGCGTTTCATTCGCGACAATCCGGCCTTGTGAAATAATGATGGCGCGATTACAGACTGCGGCCACTTCTTCCAGAATATGCGTCGAAATAACGATAATCTTATCGGTGGCCATCGACTGGATGAGTTCGCGGACCTCGTGTTTCTGATTCGGGTCGAGACCGTCTGTCGGTTCGTCCATGATGAGTACGGGCGGGTCATGGATGATCGCCTGGGCGATGCCGACGCGCCGCTTGAATCCTTTCGACAGCGTTTCAATACTCTGATCGAGAACGGGACCCAGGTTGAGCAGATCAACGATTTCGGTCATCCGCTCCCGCTTTCTTTGCGCCGGGATACCGCGAATCGATGCAATGAAATCGAGGAAATTCCTCGGCGTCATTTCACCGTAGGAAGGGGCACCCTCCGGAAGATAACCGATACACCGTTTCGCCTCGGTCGGATGCGTCCCGACGGAATACCCGCAGATCTCGGCGAAGCCGGAGGTCGGTTCGACGAATCCCGCGAACATGCGCATTGTCGTGGTTTTTCCGGCACCGTTAGGTCCAAGGAAACCAAGCACTTCACCCGGTTGCACCTTGAAAGAGATTCCGTCCACTGCTGTCAGCGAGCCATAGTGTTTGGTCAGCGCTTCAGCTTTGATCATTACGATCCCTCGTGTATTCGCGTTCGGATAACATTTAGTTGGTCGAAACGGAGTGCCTGCCGGTGTCTCGAACCGGGTATTTTGCACAGTTGTTTGGGCTATGCAAGCGTATTTTTGATCAGGTTTCTTGCGCTAGCGGGCGAATCAGGAGCACGTTGATCACGGCAACCAGCGCGACCATAGCCACCACGCAAAACGGGATCAGGTAACTGCCTGTGACGGTTTTCAACTGACCGGTCAGAATCGTGCCCGCCATTCCGCCAAGGCTGTCGAAGCAGATTACGACGCCCAGGATTTTCCCGAGCGCCCGTTGGCCGAAGCTTTCCACACATACCAGCTGAATCATCGTAAAACTGCCGCCGTAGCCGAGTCCGAAAACAAGGGTAAAAATCGTCAATTGAGTGAAGCTGGCCGCCAGGCCAACGGCGCCGTCACTGATCGTGAATATCAGCAAACAGCCAATGAGCAGAGTTGTGCTGGTAACCAGCATGACCCGGCGTTTGGGAAGGTAATCGCTGATCGCGCCGAACATAAATTTTCCGGCAACACTGAAACCGAAAATCATCGAATACAGGCGCGTCGCTTCTTGCGGAGACAACCCGGCCTCGAACTCCAGAAAAATCGTGATCTGACTGTTGATCGCCTGAAATGTAAACCACAGACAAGTCGAGCCAACGACGAGCACCCAGAGTGTTCTCGATCTGATCGCGTCAGCAAACAATACGCCGTCGGGGCTGCCGTCGGGAGTTGCCGCTGGTGGCTCTGCCGCACCATCGGGAAACTGGCCGACATCCGACGGCTTTTCTTTAAGCAGAAAGAAACCGGGCAGTAACGCAAAAATCCAGAATGCCGCCGCCAGCGCGCCGAATCCCCATCGCCAGCCATAGTTCGGGTCGTTGACCAGCGGCGAGATCAGGTTTGGCAGAATCAACCCGCTCAGGCTGGACATCGAGACCAGCAATCCGATCACGGTGCCCCTGCGGGTCACGAACCAGCGTGAAAGCAGTGTCACGCTGACGAGCAGTCCGCCGAGCCCGAGACCGAAGGCCAACCCCGCGTGCAGCAGGTACAAATGCAACACGGATTGCGCAAACGGGTACAGTGTGAAACAGACCGCCATAATGACCAACCCGGCACGAAGAATTCGCAATGGTCCCAGGCGGTCGATCAGGGCGCCGGCCACCGGCGCCAGCGGCGCGGTCAACAAGAACGTCAATGCAACCGTGCCACTGATCTCGCCCTCGGTCGCACCGAATGTTTCCATAAACCTCGGAAACAGGTTTTGCGGAACGAATATCGACAATCCGTTCGTAAAGAAGTAGATCAGGAAGCAGGCGGCCGCGACATACCAACCGAAAAAGGTACCCGACTGTGCGGGTTTATTCACTGATCACGAGGTCTCCGTCGGCCGTGATCCCGCGAATTTCATCAAATTCGAGTTCGCGGAGTCCCGCTTCGACCTTGGCCGCGTCGCCGACGACTACCCACAGGATTTGATCAGGTGCAATGAAAGTTCTTGCTGCGCGGGTCACGTCATCGAGACTCAGTCCGTTCACGCGGGCCGCATAGTTGTCCCAATAGTCGTCCGGAAGGCTGAAGCGGACGATCTCATTTATTGACCCCATCACGTCCGCTGCGGTCTCCCAGCGGCCCGGCAACGACAGCGTGTCACTGAGCTTTACGATAGTGAGCTCGCTTTCCTCCGGAGGTGAAATTCCGCTGATGCCGGTGAACTCGCGGCGCAATTCCCGGATGGATTCGGCCGTCTTGTCCGTCTGGACCGGGGCATAGGCCAGCAGTGGCCGCCGCCCCCGCGCTTCGACAATCGCGCTGTAAGCGCCATAGGACCAGTGTTTGTCCTCACGCAAATTCATATTGATACGTGATGAAGACATGCCGCCGAGAATATCGTTCATCGCCTGAATCGCAACTTCGTCCGGATTGCTTTTCGGTGGCAAAAGCTGTCCCGCGAAAATAATTGACTGGTCGGAACCAGGACGGTCTACAAGATATAAAACGTTGCTCTGTGATGGGATCTCGGCAGCCAGGTTCTTTTCTGGAATGTCGCCGGCCTGCCAGTTTCCAAACAGCTCTTTCCAGCTCAGGCATCAATTCCGCCGTGCTCACGTCGCCGACAACGACCAGTGTCGAATGATTGGGCCTGAGCCAGGTTTCATGAAATGCGACCATGTCTTCCCGCGTCATTTCACTGACGGAAGTTTCTGTTCCGCTGCCGGTCAGTGGCTGACCATAAGGGTGTTGCTTCCCGTACAGCAAGCCAGGCAGGAGCCGCAACGCCATCGACATGGGCCGGGTTTTTTCCTGGCGAATATTTTCGAGCGATCTGCGCTTGAGCCGGTCCAGCTCATCGCCCGGGAAACTGGGATTCAGGGTGACATCGGCGAATATCTCCATCGATGCTTCAAGACGCGCTTTCAATGCCGATAACGTGATGTAGGAATTATCCAGGTTGGAACTCGTGCGGAGCGTCGCACCTTGCAATGCCAGTGCGTCGGTAATCTCCAATGCCGAACGGTCCTCGGTGCCTTCATCGAGCATCGCCATGCCCAGGCTTGCGGTTCCCGGCCTGCTGAACTGATCGGCCGCATACCCGGCATCCATGATCAGTGTCATTTCCACGACCGGCGTCCCGCTACGGGGCGAGATAATGACTTCCAGTCCGTTGCTGAGCCGTAATCGTTCAAAGTTCGGGAAGCCGATTTGTGGGTAGGCGCCCGGTATCGGTGGCTCGGAACGGTCCGCGCCATTAGTACTCGCGGCCAGCTCAGGGAAAGGATAGACCTCCATGACGAAAGGACCGGCGCCGAGCCACTTTTCCACGACTTTTCGAAGGTCGTCGGCCGTCGCCGAGTCGACATCGGCAAGCCATCGTTTGTAGAGGTCCGGAGATCCACCGTAAATCATATTGCGGGCGAGCACGCCGGCTTTGCCGCCGCTACCCCCGACCTGCTCGATGCCACGTAAAAAGGAAGCTTGCGCCTGTGTTTTCGCCTGTTCCAGTTCCTTCTTGCGGGGCCCTTTCTTGACGAACTCGGCGATAACTTCACTCGCCGCCAGTTCGATCTCCGCAAGCGTGACGCCAGAATGGGCTGACCCGACCAGGTAAATCAGCCCCGATATCTCGAATGGCTGGAGCGCCAGGCTAACGTCCGTCGCAATCTGATCTTTGTGGACCAGGCGCTGATATAACCTCGAGTTTTTATTGCGGCCGAGAATGTTCGCCGCCAGGGCGAAATGCGTGGCCTCCGTGGTACCCCAGTGCGGGCCGGGCCAGGCCTTGTACAGGCGGGCCTGCGGTACCCGGTCCTGCATGGTTTGCCTGCGTTCCGAGACATGGTTCGGAATCCAGCTCCCGGGCTTCGTGAGAGGCGGGCCTGGTGGGATGTCGCCGAAATACTTTTCGACTTTGGCGATGGCGATGTCCGTATCGACATCTCCGGCGATCGCCAGTACCGCGTTATCGGGCCCGTAGTAGGTGGCGAACCAATCCTTGACGTCATCGACGGTCGCGGCCTCAAGATCCTCCATGGACCCGATCGTGTCCCAGGAATAGGGGTGACCCGGCGGGAACACCTGCCGCAGCAGGTGTTCCCAGACCTTGCCATAGGGTTGATTGTCGCCCTGGCGCTTTTCGTTCTGGACGACACCGCGCTGTTCGTCGAGCTTATCCTGAGTAATCACTCCGGCGAAATGACCCATACGGTCGGACTCGAGCCACAGAACGGTATCGAGTGTGTTCTTGGGTACGGTTTCGAAATAGTTGGTGCGATCGAACCAGGTCGTCGCGTTCAGATCGACTGCGCCGAGTTGTTGCAGGAACAGAAGATACTCATCGTCAAAATTTTCGCTGCCCTGAAACATCAGGTGCTCGAATAGGTGGGCAAAACCGGTTCGGCCGGGCGTCTCGTTTTTCGAACCCACGTGATACCAGATATTGACTGCGACGATCGGCGCCTTGTGATCCTCATGGACAATGACCGTCAAACCGTTATCCAGGACAACTTTTGTATATGGAATCTCGATTTCGTCAGCCAATAGTCGCGGCGCTGACTCCGAGCCCTATGCAGGCGACATCAATGGGATCGAAAAATCGGATCACTGGTTTCATTCGAATCGAACTCTTCAATTTGGAGAGGCGGAATTCTAGCTTTAAAGCGGGCGGGCGTCTGCCGATCCAGTATACTGGATCGGTTCACTTCACCGACGCTCGCGCAATTCAAAGATGAACAGCGGCTCGACTCACGATAAAGAATGCAAGGGTCGTCAACGAAGGGCGGATCGAAGAGACCGATCTCTTGATTCGCGCCGGACGCATTGAGCGTATCGCGCCTGATATTGCGACGGTCCAGCGCGATCACGTCATGGACGCCCGGGCCAGTATCTATTACCCGGTTTCATTGACGATCAGGTCCATTTCCGGGAGCCGGGCCTGACCCACAAGGGCGACATGGCGACCGAATCCGCCGCCGCGGTCGCCGGGGGCATTACCAGTTTCATGGAAATGCCGAATGTGAAACCGCCGACGACGGACCGGGAAGCCCTGGCCGACAAATACCGGCGGGCTGCAGGCCGGGCGCGGGCGAATTTCGCTTTTTATCTCGGTGCAACCCATGAAAACCTCGACGAGATCCGGCGACTGAAGCCCACCGAGGCCTGTGGCATAAAAGTTTTCATGGGGGCGTCTACGGGGAACATGCTGGTAGACGATCCGGCAACCCTGGAGCGCATTTTTGCCGACGCGCCGTTGATCGTCGCGACGCATTGCGAAGATACGCCGACGATTCGAGCGAATGAGCAGATTTTTCGGGATCGTTACGGTGAGGATGTCCCGATGTCGGCACATCCCGAAATTCGTTCGGCCGAGGCCTGTTATAAGTCGTCTTCCCTGGCCGTCGACCTGGCGAAGCGGCACGGCACTCGTTTGCACGTTCTGCACCTGACGACGGCCCGCGAACTCGAACTGTTTGACGATGGGCCGTTAGAAACTAAATCGATCACGGCCGAGGTTTGTGCCCACCACCTCTTTTTCGATGACGCAGCGTATGAAGATCTCGGTTCTCTCATCAAATGCAATCCCGCGATCAAGACCCGAGCTGATCGCGAAGCGCTGCTGGCAGGCCTGGCAGCGGGTCGGATCGACGTGATCGGCACCGACCATGCGCCCCACACCCTGGAAGAAAAGAAGCAATCGTATTTCGATGTGCCCGCGGGGCTGCCGTACGCGCAGCAGGCCCTGCTGACTTTACTGGAGCACTTTCATGACGGCATTTTACCGCTGGAACTGATCGTTGAGAAAACCAGTCACGCGGTGGCCGAGTTGTTCGGTATCAAGGACCGCGGCTATATCAGGGAGGGTTACTGGGCGGATCTCGTCCTGGTCGATGCGGAGCAGGAGACTGTCGTGGCTTCCGATGGGCAGTTTTCGAAGTGTGGATGGACGCCTTTTGATGGCTATCACTTCCGGTCGTCTATTACTGCGACACTGGTCAACGGCGTCACCGCCTATGAGAACGGCGCGCTGACGGACGCGATTCCGGGCCAACGCCTTGAGTGCTATACAAGAGAAGGGGCCTGATCCCCATCGTCAGGTCTCCGTCATCCGACCCCCGTCATCCAACACAGGGCCCGGCGGGCAGTAAACATAATATCGCCATGAACGGGCCCCGGTTCGATCTGCCTGGAGGCCGGATTCCGGCGTCCCTGGCTACCGGAGAAATCTGGGCCGACGGCGATTTATTTTGGCCGGGAGGAATGTATAATCCCGCCCTCTCTGGAGCTTTTAGAACCCTTTAGACACCCGGTTAACCCTGCGCGGAAACGCACAAAAACATCATCCCTCCCCTCCCGCGTTACGCACTCAAAAACAATCATGAAGCCCACGGATATTTCCAATCCGGACTACTTTCATAAGGTCGTTGACTGCCAGTGGGGCTGTCCGGCTCATACCGACGTACCCGGCTATATCCGCCTGATCGCCCAGGGCAGATTCACCGATGCGTACATGATGAATCGCGAGTCAAATGTGTTTCCGGCCATCCTGGGGCGAGTCTGCGACCGACCCTGCGAACCGGTATGCCGACGCGGCCGGGTCGAGGAAAAGCCCGTTGCGATCTGCCGTCTGAAACGCGTCGCGGCCGATTTAAGGGAAGATATAACTGATCGGCTGCCGCAAGCGCCGAAACAGAAAAACGGCAAGCGTGTCGCCTGTATCGGCGCCGGATGTGCGTCGTTGACAGTCGCCAATGATCTGGTGCCGCTGGGGTATGACGTGGTGATCTATGAAGCGCTCGATGTTCCCGGCGGACTCATGCGCTCGAATATTCCCGCGTTCCGTCTTCCAGTCCGGGTGCTGGATGAAGAAATTGCGATGATTGTCGATATGGGCGTCGATCTGCGGCTGAATTCACCGGTTGAGAGCATGAAGGCTTTCTTCGATGAAGGTTACGACGCCGTTTTCGTTGGCACCGGAGCGCCCAAGGGCAAGAATCTGGAAATCCCCGGCCGGTACGACAGCGACCGTATTTACATCGGCATCGACTGGCTCGAATCCGTCGCTTTCGAACACATAGATAAAATCGGTCAGAATGTCCTGATTATCGGTGTCGGTAACACGGCCATGGATTGTTGCCGAACCTCACTGCGCCTCGGCGCGAAAAACGTCAAAGTCATGGCGCGCAAGCCCCGGGCTTTTTTCAAGGCCTCCGACTGGGAACTCGAGGACGCCGAGGAAGAGAAAGTTGATATCGTCGTTAACCACTCTCCGAAGGCTTTCGTCATTAAGGATGGCAAATTGACCGGGATGACGTTCGAGTTGATGGAGTATGACATCGACAAAAACGGCCGGATTACCGATACGCGGGTTACGGGCGAGACGACGATTCCCTGCGACGACGTGATCCTGGCGATTGGGCAGGAAAACGCCTTCCCGTGGATCGAGCGCGACGCCGGTATCGAGTTTGATCAGTGGGATGTGCCGGCCGTCGATAAAACGACTTACCAATCGACGCGTGACGGCGTATTTTTCGGCGGCGACGCGGCGTTTGGGCCGGAGAACATCATCTGGGCTGTCGAGCACGGACACCAGGCCTCGATTTCGATCCATCAGTACTGCAACGGCGAGGACATCAACGATCGGCTGGCGATGGGCATGAACCTGAGCAGCGCAAAAATGGGTATCCACGAATGGTCGTATAGCAACGACTACGACACTGCCGAGCGGCGCCTGATGCCGCATATCGACCTGAAGGAGCGCTTCAAGAAACTGAACCTCGAGGTCGAACTGGGCTTCACGCCCGATCAGGCCGTGAGGGAAGTCGAACGGTGCATGAATTGCGATCTTCAGACCGTGTTCGCAGCGAAGCTCTGCATCGAATGCGACGCGTGCGTCGACGTCTGCCCCGTCAATTGTCTGACTATGACCCACAACGGGGACGAAGCGGACCTGCGAACCCACCTGACCGCGCCGGCGGAGAATGTTACACAGGACCTATACGTATCCGATAGTCTGCCTCAGACCGCGAGGGTCATGGTCAAGGATGAGGACCTTTGCGTGCATTGCGGACTCTGCGCAGAGCGTTGCCCAACGGCGGCATGGGATATGCAAAAGTTTACGCTCGCCATACCGTATGCGGGCGATAAAGTAACACCGGATCCCGCAGAGCTTGCCAGGAAGTACGGCACATGAGCCAGGGACCGAAAACCAACGATTTTACGATTCGGATAGCAAACGTAAACGGCACCGGGTCCGCCAGTGCAAACGCGCTGCTGATGAAGTCCCTGTTCCGCATGGGCATTCCGGTTGTCGGAAAAAATTATTTCCCATCCAATATCCAGGGGTTGCCCACCTGGTATGAGATACGGGCCTCCGGCGAGGGCTATCTGGCCCGATCAGGCCGCGTGGATATTCTGATCGCGATGAATGCCGAGACCTATAAAAATGATCTCGCGCGCGTGGCGCCCGGGGGCTATCTTATATATGACTCCACCTGGCCTCGCTCCAAGATGCTGGCACGGGACGATATCACCGTCATCGGTATTCCGCTGGCGAAGATGTGCAATGAGAATTTCTCGAATGCCCGTTCGCGCGTATTGATGAAAAACGTGGCCTACGTTGGCGCCCTGGCGGCGTTGATCGAGATCGATCTGGAAGTCATCCGTCAGTCATTGCAAAAAACATTCGCCTCCAAGGCGCACCTGCTCGACGGGAACTACCTGGCAATCGAGCTCGGTTATAACTACGCCAAAGAGCACTTCGATTGTCCGCTGTCCTTCGTCGCGAAGCCGCTCGACAAGACGCGTGGCAACATCATGATCGACGGTAATACCGCGACTGCTCTTGGCTGCATCTATGCGGGCGCGACGGTCGGGGCCTGGTACCCGATTACGCCATCGACCTCGGTCATGGACGCGTTCTCGGCATTTTGTGAGAAGTTAAGGATCGACCCCGAAACGGGCAAGCGAAATTTCTGCATTATCCAGGCTGAAGACGAATTGTCTGCCATGGGCATGGTGCTGGGCGCAAGTTGGAACGGTGCCCGCGCATTTACCCCAACGAGCGGTCCGGGAATCTCTTTGATGAGCGAGTTTCTGGGTTATGGTTATTTCACCGAAATTCCGGCCGTTTTGATTGATGTTCAGCGGTGCGGCCCCTCGACTGGCATGCCGACCCGAACTCAGCAGGCCGACATCATGTCGTGCGCGTATGCATCACACGGCGATACGCGGCATGTACTGTTGTTTCCGGCAAACCCTGAGGAATGTTTCTATCTCGCGGTGGCCGCATTTGATCTTGCCGAGAGATTGCAGACTCCGGTTATCATGTTGACGGATCTTGATATCGGCATGAACGACTGGATGTGTCCTGATCTGGAATGGGACGACGATTACGTCCCCGATCGCGGCAAGGTCATGGATGCCGAAGCGCTCGAGAAAGTCGAGTCGTTTCACCGCTACCTCGATGTCGATGCCGACGGCATTCCGTATCGGACCTATCCCGGCGTTCATCCAAAGGGCGCTTATTTCACTCGCGGCTCCGGCCACAACATGTACGGCGCCTACACCGAGAAGTCGAAAGAGTACCAGGAGGTCGTGGATCGTCTCCGGCGCAAGTGGGAGACGGCCAAGGAATATGTGCCGGGACCGGTCGTCGATTACACGGAGAAGTACCGTGTCGGCATAATTTCGATCGGCAGCTGTGACAGTGCAGTCCGGGAGGCTCGCGACCGGCTGCTGGAGTCCGGCATCGGAACGAATTATCTGCGTGTAAAGGCCTTCCCGTTTAATGGCGACGTCCAGAAATTTTTGGACGCTCATGACCGGATATATGTAGTCGAACAGAATCGCGATGCGCAGTTGCGCAGCCTGTTGATGCTCGAAACCGATGTAGACGCCGACAAGCTGGTGCCGGCCCTGTTTTACGACGGTCTGCCAATCGAGGCGAAGGGTATTATCGCCACGATCAACGAAGATATGGCGAAAGGTAAAGCAGCGTGAGTTATATCAAGAAACCGAAGGTCATCCATCCGAAAAGCCCGAGAAACGATCTCGGCCTGACCGTTCGGGATTACGAAGGTGGCATGTCGACATTGTGCGCTGGCTGTGGGCATGACTCGGTGACGGGTGCAATCGTCCAGGCTGCCTTCGATTTGAGCATTCCTCCGCACCGGTTCGTGAAGTTGAGCGGTATCGGATGCTCGTCGAAAACACCGGCCTACTTTATGCGTGAGTCGCACGGTTTTAATTCCGTGCATGGGCGCATGCCGTCCGTTGCCACCGGCGCGAACGCGGCGAACGGCGAGCTGACGTTTATCGGCGTTTCCGGAGACGGGGACAGCCTGTCGATCGGCCTTGGGCAGTTCTGTCATGCGGCTCGCCGAAACCTGAATATGCTGTATATCATTGAAAACAATGGTGTTTATGGCTTGACCAAGGGGCAGTTTTCGGCATCGGCCGATATCGGCAGCACGGCAAAGAAAGGCGAGGAAAACCTGCAAACGCCGATAGACCCTTGCCGGACGGCAATCACGATGGGCGCGGCATTCGTGGCACGCGGCTTCTCGGGCGATAAGGACCAGCTCGTTCCTTTGCTGAAAGCCGGGTTTATGCACCGGGGATTTGCTGTCATCGACGTTATATCACCCTGTGTGACATTCAATGACCATGAAGGGTCGACGAAGAGTTACGAATTTACGCGCGAGCATTATCACCCGGCTATTCACGCCGACTTCGTGCCGCCTGCTCAGGAAATCAAGGCAAAATACGACGAAGGGGAAGCGATGTCGATTACGTTGCACGATGGCGGCCAGATCGTTTTGCGCAAGGTGGATCGTGAGTATGACCCGACGGATCGTGCCGCGGTCTATAGCTATCTGGAGCATCGCCAGGCCGCCGGAGAGATCGTAACGGGCATGCTCTACATCGACGAGACCAGGCTGGAGATGCACGATCTGATTAATACGTCAGATACGGCGCTCGCCAATCTGGACTTCAGCGAACTCTGTCCGGGTCAATCGGCGCTGCAAAAACTTCACGACATTTATCGCTAGTCAATCGGTGAGAACTGGTGTCAGACACCAGTCTTCCTAGAAATCTCTGCTTAAGCGAAAATTGGTGTCTGACACCAATTCTCACAAAAACCCCGCCCCAGCCTGGAATCAGGCTGGGGCGGGAGGAGATTAGAGGGCTGACAAAGCAGCCCTCTTTTTGCATGCCGGGTCCAAGGGGGGAGAACCCTTTCATGCGATGGCTTGCGCCATCAACTTCGGTCGCGCCGCTCCAGGGGAGGAAAATTAGCGGCGCGTCCCGAATTCCGATGCCTCAGCCGCGCTTGTCGGTATATCTACCTGCAAGACGGGTCGAGTGCGGCTGGGTCGTTAGTTTTGCACCGAGACTCGTGGCGACGCTGAGCCGTGTTTTCCAGACGGCAGCGTTGGCTGTCGCGGTCATCTCATCGCGTAACATCAGGGCCGATTCATCATGTGCCGGCCTTTTTGCCGTAATGACCATCGAGGAAATATCCTGAGCGTACCCAACCGTCCCGAGGCCGGCGTAAAATGCCAGCCCGAGCAAAACGGTGGGCAGCTGAATCCGCGCCAAGCGGTTTTTCAGTAACGTTTTCATGTTCTGCCTCACCAAATATTTTTCCAATGTGTATTCAATCAACGAACCGGACCCTCCGATTCGCCCTATTACTAATGCAGGAAGCGTGCCAATATCATGTTTGCTTAAAAATCAAAGAGATAGGAAACAAACGGTATTACGGATTTCCGTGAATCTCGGAATACCGTGATTTAAAATTACGGAAATCCGTGTATACTGCGCGAATGTCTACGGAAAATCGTTATGCATGGCTGTTCCGGCGTTTGCCGGTCATCGCGACGTTGTTGGACGCCGAGGGCCGCCTGACCGACGTCAGCGACGAATGGGTGAATCGCCTGGGTTATAGTCGCGACGAAATTCTGGGTCGGTCACCGCAGGATATTGCAACCCCCGAAAGCGCCAAACAAATTCGTGAAGAGCATCTGCCGCTGATCAGGCATACCGGGCGCCTTGATCACGTTCCCAGTCGATTTCATCGCGAAGGACGGTGAGAAAATTGAAATGCTTGCGACGACGATTTCCGAGTATGAAGAAAACGGACGTTTCATGCACGCGCTCTCCGTGTTCACGGAACTTTCAGATCGCGGGCAGCCTTGAACGGCGTTATCGTGACCTGTATCAATCGACGCCGGCGATGTTGCACACGATTGATACGGAAGGCCGGATTACGGCGGTCAGCGACCACTGGCTCAACAACCTCGGTTACACGCGAGAGGATGTGATCGGGCGCAGTATTCTGGATTTTATGAGTAAAGCCTCCCGCGAGCCGCTTCTGGATGGCAAGGTCAAGGATATTATCGCGGCTGGCCCGCGTAAAAATGTTCCGCGGGAAATGGTAACGAAGAATGGAGAGATTCTGGACGTCGTGATGTCGGCTCGCGCCGAAAAAGACCCGCTGACCGGTATGTCTTCACTTCTGGTCGCCAGCAAGGATGTTACGGACCGAAACCGGGCCGAGAGCAAGCTCAGGGAGGCCTATGGCGAGATCGCCCATTTGAAGGATGAACTGGAGCGCGAACGCGATTACCTCAGGGAAGAAGTCAGTGTCGCAATGAATTTTGGACGTATCGTCGGTAAGAGTCCGGCACTGGTCAGCATGATTGCGCGAATTGAAGCAGTCGCAGATACGCCGGCGAGTGTATTGATAATCGGTGAGACGGGTACCGGTAAGGAATTGGTGGCTCACGCGATCCATACCCGAAGCGGGCGGGCCGACGGGCCGCTCGTTAAGGTCAATTGTGCGTCGATTCCGAATGAGTTATTCGAGAGCGAATTTTTTGGTCATGTCCGTGGTGCGTATACCGGCGCCCATCAAGACCGGATTGGACGTTTTCAGCTTGCCGACGGCGGGACTATTTTTTTGGATGAGGTGGGTGATATTCCGTTGCCTTTGCAGGGAAAGCTATTGCGGGTGCTACAGGAAAAGGAGTTCGAAAGGGTCGGGGAAGACCGGTCGCGCAAGGTCGATGTCCGGGTGATCGCAGCAACAAATAAGGATCTGGAAAAGGCGGTCGATGCGGGTGAATTTCGTGAGGACCTTTACTACCGGCTCAGCGTATTTCCCGTGCAGGTCCCGCCACTGAGAAAACGAGGGGACGATGTGGTCATGCTCGCGATACATTTTCTCAAGCAGGTTTGCCGGGAGTTCGGTCGATCTGACTTGAGTCTGAGTCAGAACCAGGTAGAGGCGCTGTGCCGTTATGACTGGCCCGGCAACGTGCGCGAGTTGAAGAATGTGATCGAGCGAGCCGTCATTTTATCACCGGGAAAAGTACTGCGACTGGATCTCTCATTGCGGGAAACGGGACTCGGACCACCCGAAACGGATGAGGTTCCAATCATCGTATCCGTCGACAGGCCCTATCTGACGGACCGGGAAATGAAGGCAAAATTTCGGGAAAATCTGTTATCAGCACTTGACGCATCGGAGTGGAGAATATCCGGTAACGATGGCGCCGCCGAATTGTTAGGCATGAAACCGAGCACCCTCACGGATCGCATGCGTTCGATGGGAATAAAAAGGCCCGCGCACTAGTTCTTTCCGAGTGGCTCTTGCCAATCAGTGCTCTCCATAGGCCTTGAAAATCAGAGTCATTTCGAGGCCCACGTCGGGTGCGGTTTTGGCTCTGATGTCCTCGGTCACGCCGAACCGCAGACCGTAATTCTTAAAGATGTGCCACAAACCGCCGAGTGCGATCTGGGCCGCCGGATGCCCGAGCATCTTGATGTTGCTTTGGTAGCGGCCAGAATCGCCCGCCACCTGGGCCAGGATATCGAACCTTTTGTGAAGCCGCCATGTCAGGGCGGCATCGTAATAGAAAATCTGCGCCGCGGTATTCAGGCCGACAATGTCAATGTCTCCGGGCCAGGCGATTCCTAAGTCTAACCACCAATTGAGCCGTGCGACGGGGGTCCGTGGTGAACGCACCCCGAAGCCGGCGGCCAGGTCCGTGTTGCCGCTCCCGGTCAGTTTTGCGACATCACCGGTCGGCAATTCAGTGTTCAATTTCAGGGCCCATCCGAGGCGCTTCAGATATGATGCATCGACGGGATTGTTCAGTTTCCCCAGTGCGATCGCGAGGTTAACCTGGAGGTCGCCCAGGCCGGATGCGGGCTCTTCGAGAATAAACACATCTGAGCCGTTCACGCGGTAGATGTAATGCAATTCATCGTTTCGCAGCTGCGGTCTGACGCCTTCCGGGAGTCCGGTCAGGTCATGCCATTCATTGATCGTGCCGTCCAGAAATCCGCCGTTATGCGCCAACCAGGGGATATCAGCCCCGACCTGAATTCGCGGCGAGAATCGATGTTGCAGACGCATCGAAACGGATTGTGTTTCTCCGTCCAGCAACAGAGATTCTGCGCCTTTGTTTTCGTAGAATGAATGATTCGATACGTTCCACGATAATTCAGCAAGGTTATTTGTGCCATCCGGCCATCGGCCCGGTATACCGACAATCGCGGAAAACGGTGAATGATTGCGCAGGACGAAGCCGCTGGCTTCGAATTCTTGTCCACGCGCGCCAGACGAAAGCAGTTCGAGTAAAATGCCAGCAGGAAAAAAACTGTTAATGATTTTGATCGCCTTAAATGTTTTTGATCAAGACAAATCAATTTTGGGGGAAGTCGGGATCAAATGTACGCTATACCTGAAATCGAGTTTTACTGATGATGTATTTCCATAAACTACTCTGGACTGCCCTGGTCTGTTTCCCGTTTTCGCCGGGGTTTGCAGCACCGAGGGAGTCGCTCCCTGAATCTGTAGAAAAAGTACTTTCGGCGTACAAGATGCCCACCGAGAGTCTCAGTCTTTTCGTTCAGGATGTAAATGAGGATACGCCATTGCTCGCGGTAAATATGGGTGTACCTCGCAATCCAGCGTCGACGATAAAACTTCTGACGACGTTTATCGCACTGGAGGGTCTGGGCCCCACTTATCAGTGGAAAACAGATGGATATCTCGGCGGCGAGGTTACGGACGGCCTTCTGGATGGAGACCTTTATCTTAAAGGTTACGGTGATCCGTACATGGTCATTGAGCGCTTTTGGCTTTTGCTGAAAAAAATGCAGCAGCGTGGGGTGCGAAATATCGCCGGCGACCTGGTAATCGACAATAGTTATTTCGAAGTTGAGAAAATTGATCCGGGAGATTTTGATGGTCAGGCTTATCGCACCTACAATGTGGTTCCGGATGCATTTCTGGTAAATTTTCAGGCTATCGATTTTATGTTTCGACCGGATTCGACTGGTGATCGCGTCGAGATCATCGCAGATCCGATGCCAGCAAATCTGGAGATCCGAAATGAGTTGCGTCTGACCGGGGGGTATTGCGGCGGATTCCAGAACGGCATCAGTGTTTCAATATCTGATGCGGTTCAGCTGGATCGGGTCACTTTCGCCGGCACGTACCGGCGCGATTGTCTGGAGTATCATTTATCCCGCACTGTACTCCAGGCGCCGACTTTCGCGTACGGTGTATTCAAGAGCACCTGGGAGAAAATGGGCGGTGTTCTGCAGGGAGCGCTACGGGTCGGGCGAGTGCCCGAGACTCTCGACTCCTTTGTCTCAGTGGAGTCTCCGCCTCTTTCGGAAGTCATCCGCAGCATTAACAAGTGGAGCAACAATGTTATGGCGCGGCATTTGCTTCTGACCCTTGGAGCCGAGCGGTTCGGCCCGCCAGCTACTGTCGAAAAGGGGCGTCGGGCCGCCATGATGCTCCTGGCCGAGCAGGGGCTGGATTTTCCGGAGTTAAGGATCGACAATGGCGCCGGATTATCCAGAAAAACACGAATATCAGCCGGAAATCTGGGCCGGGCCTTGCTGGCCGCTAATAGCAGCATCTATAGCGCGGAGTTTATCTCTTCCCTGCCGCTGGCCGGATTGGATGGAACGCTCCGTCGACGATTTCAGGATGAGGGTTTGACGGGGCGTATGCACCTGAAGACGGGTCGATTAACCGGCGTATTTGCAATGGCGGGATATTTGCGGGCCCAGTCGGGGCGCGAGTACGTCGTTGTGGCGATACAAAATCATTCGGATGCGCATCGAGGCCCTGGCGAAGAGGCACAAAGTGAGTTTTTGAGATGGGTTTACCAACAGTAAATAATGATAATTTCAGAATTTCGGCGCTGATACCTGCGCTGTTGTTATTCGTCGGAGCTTGGGCCGGTGCCGCCCGAGCTGAAACCGCATACGTCACGGACATGCTGCAGCTCGGGGTCCATGGAGCGCCGGATACCAGCGACACTGCTTTTACGTTCTTGAAAAGCGCAGATTCGGTAGAAGTGCTGGAGCGAAATCTGTTTTATGCCCGGGTCCGCATTGCAGATGGCCGTGAAGGTTGGGTTCGCACGACATTTCTGGTCGATGAGCCTCCGCCGAGACTGCGTGTCGAGACTGTTGAGAATGAGCGTGACCGGACCGCCGCTGATTTAGAAAAGTTAAGGGGCCGTTTCAACCAGCAGAAATCGAAACTCAGTGAGTTGGAGGGAAAAATATCCGCCAACGAAGCAGGCGTTCAGGCTGAGCAGGAAGAACTGGAACAATTACGGGCCGCTAACGATGACTTAGATGAGCGCCTGGAAACATATCGCTATAGCTTGCCCATATTCTGGTTTCTGATTGGCATTATCCTGAGTCTGGGTGCAGGCGTTTTTGCGGGTTGGTGGTGGCTCGATAATCGAAGTCGGATGCGGCATGGTGGATTCCGCGTCTATTAACAGCTTTATTTAGTGCATTGCAGGGCGAATTTTAAGTCTCTCGACGATACCCGCTTCGATTTTCATGAGTTCTTCCAGCCGCAGATAAACGACTTTCTCGTCGAATTCCTTTAACAACAGCTGGACGAACAGATGGCCGTGCTTGGTTTCGCTTTTTCGCAGACGCTCGTAGAATACCTGCAGCGGACCTTGATCCAGTGCATCTGCCAACAGCCCGAATCTTTCCGCACCCCGACACTCGACTACTGAAGAAATGAGCATGCGGTCCATAAAACGCTCATCGACCCCATGGCGAGCCGCTACCAGCAGCTCATTGACATAGTGATCGGGTTCATCTCTGGCCAGAACGACCCCGCGTTCTGCCATCAGTTGATAAACATCACGGAAATGCTGCAGTTCTTCTTGTGCAAGGTCGATTAGGCCGGTGGTGATGTATTTTCTATCCGGATATTTCACAACGAAGCTCATGGCCAGTGCAGAGGCTTTACGCTCGCAGTTGGCATGGTCTTGCAGGAACGTGTCGAAATCGGCTAATACTGATTCTGTCCACGCGGGAGGCGTTGGTAAAAGCAGATCAATGGATTTTCTGGTCAACGGTGTGTCCTTATGACGATTTTTGATTCAACTGTGGCGATCGGGCGACGCCGAGCCGCGATCAATCAATATTTGGAACGGCGTCAATTGTACCCATTTCAGATTGACGCTGAACCATCGCCGAACCTCAGTTTGTCGATCGTCATCCCTTGCTTCAATGAGACGGACGTTGGCAGAGTACTGGCTTCCCTGTCCAGATGTGATCCGCCGGACGGTGCGGTCGAGGTCCTGGTGGTTATTAATGCGCCAGACGGTGCAGGCCAGGCCGTGGAGGCCAATAATGCCCGTGCCAAGCGTCAGGTTATCGAGGCGACCAATGGGATGCGTCTGAATTGGTTGCAATTTCATGCGATCCAGCACAATCGTTTGCCACCGACACTGGCCGGCGTGGGGCTGGCCAGAAGAATTGGCATGGATGAGGCAGCAGGCCGCATCGTCAGAAGCCGCGGGTGTGATGGCGTTATCGTTTCCCTGGACGCGGACTGCATGGTTTCCAGCGACTTCATGGTGCGAATCGACGAAGAGTTTCGACAATTTGTGGATTGCCCCGGCATCTCGATTAACTTTGAACACCGGATTGCTGAACAGAGTTCTGATCCTATTCACCAGGCCATGGTGAATTACGAATTACATTTGCGTTATTTCGTCGCCGGCCAGCGATTGGCCGGATTTCCATACGCCTTTCATACAATCGGTTCAGCTATGGCCTGTCGGGGTTCGATCTATGCTCAACAGGGCGGTATGAACCTACGCCAGGGAGGAGAGGATTTTTATTTCATTCAAAAGCTTATCGCGCTCGGCGGTTACCGGTCCCTGAATCGCACAACCGTCTACCCCGGAATTCGAATTTCCAACCGGGTGCCGTTTGGCACGGGCCCGGCTATCGAAAAGGCGCTGAAATATTCTGGAACTCTGAATACATTTGCACCCGAAGTTTTTGCAGACCTAAAATATTTTTGTGAAGCCGTTGTTGAATCCGCCCCGGGGGAACTCAGAAAAAATGCTGCGGGGTTACCCGAGCCGATTGTGAATTACCTCGAGAGTGTGAACTTTTCCGGGAGGGTGACTGAAATAGAGCGCAACGTGTCCAGTCCGGCCGCATTCAGAAAGCGAATTTTCAGGTGGTTCAACGCTTTCCGCTTTCTCAAATATGCGCAATTTGCCAGCCGCCACTATTACCCTAAAATGCAAGTGTCCCGGGCGGCCAGTGAATTGGCTGAATCAGCCGGAATTTTTCATGGGGGCGAAGATCTGCAGACGGCTGATTTATTGTACCGGTACCGGCAGTTGGATAGGGCGGCGACTGAACGCGATTTCGTCAAAGATCTATTTTAATTTTCGACAATAGAAATAAGTAGAGTGAGGGAGAATGCATGAAACTCATTACGGCAATTATTAAGCCATTTCGTCTCGACGACGTCAGAAATGCGTTGAATGAAGCCGGTATCCACGGAATGACCGTCACTGAAGTCAAAGGTTTCGGCCGACAGCGCGGGCACACCGAGTTATATCGTGGTGCGGAATATGTCGTAGATTTTCTGCCCAAGTCGAAGGTGGAAGTCGCGGTCGATGACGACGTCGTGGAACGCGTAATGGAAGCAATCAGTGATGCTGCGAAAACAGGCAAAGTCGGTGACGGCAAGATATTTGTAACCAACCTGGAGCAGGCGCTGCGTATTCGCACCGGCGAGACCGGAGACAACGCGCTTTGAAAAACGGACTCGGGTTCGTAGCCACATGCGAGCCTCAGGTCTGGCTTCGAGTCGCCCGCGATTTGATCGTGTTTTGGCGCCACCGCCAAATTCGCATGCCAAGTAGTAGCGTCAAAATGGAGATATAGATCATCGGTTCCTGAATGTCTTTCTTGACTTGCCAGTAAAAGTGCCAGCAACCAAATATGCTCACGACATAGACCAATCTGTGCAGGTCTTGCCATCGTCGCGCAAGGCGCCTGCGCCAGCCGTTGGTGGATGTCACGGCTAATGGAATCATCATGAGCAGAGCACTGAATCCGATCGTAATGAAGGGTCGTTCCAGGATATCTTCAATGATCGCCGCGAAATCGAAAGTTTGATCCAATACCAGGTAGTTAAGAAAATGCAGACTCGCATACGTAAAGGCAAACAAACCGATCATTCGGCGAAATTGTACGAGCCAGTTTTTACCGGTCGTCCAACGCAGCGGTGAAATGGCGAGTGTCAGGACGATAAACCTTAAGGCCCAGATTCCGAGCGTATCCTGAATATCCTCTATGGGGTTAGGCCCCAGGCGCAGGGATCCGATCTCAAGGATGCTCAATACCAGCCATGCGAGAGGTGTCAGGCAGAGCAAAAAAGCGATCGGTTTCCATAGATACCGAATTTGCCGAAGACTGGGCACTTCTTTCGGATCGGCTAGAAATTCCGTGTCAGATCGAGTCCGGCATACAAGCCGGCGACTTGTTCCGCGTAGCCGTTGAACATTAGCGTCTTCTGCTTTTCCGCAAACAGGCCAGCGCCAATTCGGCGTTCCTTGGCCTGGCTCCATCGTGGATGATCGACTTCGGGATTAACATTCGCATAAAAACCGTACTCCGACGCCGCAGCCTTGGACCACGTTGTTGGCGGTTGTTTTTCCGTGAAGCTGATGCGAACGATCGACTTGATACTTTTAAAACCGTATTTCCACGGTATGATCAGGCGTAGCGGCGCGCCGTTCTGATTCGGCAGATCGATTCCATACACCCCGGTCGCCAAAATCGTCAACGGATGCATTGCTTCCTCAATCGTCAGCCCCTCAACGTAGGGAAAATCCAGAACCCCGGCACGTTGTCCAGGCATCTCGGAAGGTCTGACAATGGTCTCGAACGCAACATACCGGGCCTTCGACGTCGGCTTGAATCGTTTCAGCAACTCGCCCAGGGATATGCCATTCCATGGCACGATCATCGACCAGGCCTCCACGCAGCGCAATCTATAGATTCGTTCCTCGATCGTGTGCGGTCCGATAATATCCTCGTAACCGAAGGTGCCGGTAATTTCGGCTTCGCCATCGATCATCACGCTCCATGGCTGGGGCTGAAATGAACCGGAGTATTTTGCGGGGTCGCCCTTGCCCAGTCCAAATTCGTAGAAATTGTTGTAAGTCATGATGTCTTCGAGAGGATTGGGCACCAGTTCAGCGTCGGGCGAAGAGTCAGGCAATTTAGCATCCGAGCAACCGGCGCCAAGCAACAAACCGGATCCCGTAAGCGCGGCGGAATTGATAAACTGCCGGCGGTTCAAATAATTGATCTCGGACGTAATCTCAGATGGGCGAAAATCTGAAGCGTTTTTGATCAGCATGGCTTTCGTGGCCTCCAGGCAAATATCAGCGTCAGCGTCTCATTTATCGTTACCGCTAAAATGTCCGTTCAGACTCCAGTCATACTTTTCATAGCGGAGTTCGAATTCGTCCAGACGCAGCGCATCCTGCACCCGGGCATCACTAACAAATCGAGCTATATATTGTTGGACTGAGCCTCCCGCGGTCACAAAATCCTCTTCATACCACTCGAAAATCATAGATATAAAAGCTATTCGCCGTTCGAGGTCAAATCGATTTCGGGTCGGATCATTGATGAATCGCCGTGCCGCTTCGTGAAGTTGATTATTGATGTCTGCTGAGAGATATGCGCGGCTCGACAAACGTGGGCAAGATAACGATGCGCATACAATAGCAAAGTGAATCCGCGGGTCACCGATTGGGATGATTCTTTCATGTTCCAATGTTGAAAGACTGGTCTCTTCACCCAGTACAAGAAATTTCGCCCGATCGAAAAATTTGATACGACCGAACCGGCTGCTTGGAGACAGGCCGTCAAGGATGCCCCGTAAAGCTAATGCGTTATAGGCGTTGATATAGAACGCCAGTTGATCGGCAGTTGATTTCATAACCTTCGAATCCGTCATTCCAATTTGCTTTATGAAGGTGGGGAAACGAGGGTCCACATTCAGGCCATCATAGTCGACAAAGCCACGACGCACGTTCTGCAGGAGTAAATCATCAAATAATTCATAATCCGGGTGCGTTGTAGCTTGTGCGGTCCCTATTGCAAGCAGGAACCCGATACAAGGCAGCAGGAGGCAAATCGGTAACAAGTAGTTGCGGGTGGCTCGCATGGTCAACAGGCTCGACGTGTTCTTTAATCCCTTAAAGGGAGAAATCTGAAAAATGTTCCGTGCTCAACGGTCAGAGAGAGAACGGACCGCATATTGAACTATACTTGTGAAACCATCCAAAATAAAAAATTTGTGAATGTGTACCGGAAACTGATCCATGAATGTCCGCATCGACTGGGCTTTTGGTTAGTAGTCATTCTGCTGGCAACAGGCTGCGAATCGGACAATACCGCGACAATCATCAACCTCGGTGGTACGGCTACGCCTAATACACCGGGAGAGGCGATATGGCTGACGTTCAAGAACGATGCGGAGGCTGCATCGAACGGCCGTCTGGAGTTACGACCATTAATTTATGGGCAGCTGGGGTCGGAGGAGCAGGTGCTTTCGGGGTTGCGCCGCGGTCGCATTCAGTTCGCAAATTTGTCCGCTCAGGTCACATCGACGATCGTGCCCGAACTGTCTTTACTCTACGCGCCCTATCTGTTCGACGGCGAGGCGGAGGCGGACTACATTTACGATCACTATCTGACCGATATATTTCGTAACTTGCTCGCGGCACACAATCTATATCTCGTGACATGGTACGAGATCGGATTCCATTCGGTGTACGCGAAAGAGCCGCTGATTCTCCCGGCGGATGCCGATGGGCGGCGGTTTCGGGTGTCTAACAGTTTGAACGCGAGACTTTTTGCCGAGTCGATCGGCGCGGATGTAATTCCATTAGGCTTTGGCGAGATTGTGTCCGGACTGCAAACCGGGCTGATCGAAGCGGGTGAGAACTCCATCAGCCTTTATGCGAGAACGGGAATTTCTGACGAAGCACCGCACTTCACGATGACCAGGCATGCCTTTGGTATGTCCGTGATCCTGACAAGAAAGGACTGGTGGGACGGGCTCCCTGAAGACGACCGCAGAATTCTCGAGGAATCCTTTCCTTCCGTTGATAAGTCGCGCTCCGCCACTCGAGCTCAGAATATTGTGGATTTGGAAGACCCCGAGTTGAATATTCAGATTCATGAATTGAGCGCGGCACAACAGCAGGAATGGCAGCAACAATCCGCTGACGTGACCGAGTTACTGTTGGCGACTATCGGGGGGCGCACGCGTGAGATCTATGATCTGATTCTGCGAGGCAAGACCGAATTCCGTAAATCCGACTAGCGCAAGCTGTTGATGGAGACGTCGGCTCAAGGCGACGGACCGTATTGCCGAGACTTACTCGGGATACGAGAGCCGGCCTTTGTTCGGCTTCTCTTTCTCGTCTTCCGGTACGGGTGCGGAATCCGGGTTTTGCGCTGATTTACTTTCCCGGGCTGACTTCTTGTCCCTGGCGTAGCGAAAATCCAGTTGAAAAAGCTGATTTTCAGCGTCTGTTGCGACGCCATCGACCCGTTGCGGGCGAAACAGGGAGCGGGAAAAAGTTGATACCAACGATTTGTCCATCATGCCTGATGGTTCAGATTCGACGACCCGTATATCAGCCGTCCGGCCATCCGCTTTAACGGTGTAGCTGATAAGAACCCGTCCTGCAGACAGATATTCCGGGTTCACTTTGCGAGCATTTGGCGCCAACTCGAGAGAGGATAGTGGACGGCCCGCGACACGAACTGGTTTGGCGAAAAAGCGGTCGCGTAAATCCAGGTCGCTGCCATCCCGGGACAAGTCGCGCCAGGCTTCAGTGTAGTTTTCTTCGGCTGATGTGGCTTTTCCCGATCTCGCGTAGAGATCGCCAAGTCGGACCAGCAACGTCCCGCGGGAAACATAGTCGATTTCGGGGTTGGCGTCGATGATCGATATGGCACGTTTAAGCACACTGGCACTTGCCGACTGATTCCCGGCGCGCTCGTAGATGTAGGCTTCGCCTTCCAGTGCGCGAACGCGCTCTGGATTTGTATTGCCTCCTTCACCGTTGCGGAGCACGGTGTCGGCCTTGCGGTAGGTATGCAGGGCAAGCTCTAATTGGCCCGAGCGTTCGTACCATTCAGCTAGTTTATAGAGTCCCGGAGCAATGGCCGGGCTATTTACGCCAACTTTTCTCTGATAAATTTCGAGTTGAGATTCCTGGAAAAAATTTGCGTCTTCGATTTCCTCCAGGCCGATGTAACTCTCGGTCAGCCCATCGTAGATCTTGAATTGCTCAAAATTGTAAAAGCCGTCATTAACATGATTAATTCGCAATGCCCGTTCATACGTTTGCACGGCCTGCTCATATAGACCTAACCGGTTATAGGTCGCGCCCAAACCATTGAGTGGGTTAATTAGCCGTTCGGACAAAAGGCCTTCATGATTCTCGATTATCGCAACACATCTCTTGTAGCTGGCCTCCGCGGACTGTAGCGGGCCATTACGTAATTGCATGGTTGCAAGATTGACCAGGGGTGTTGTCAGTTCCATGGAATCAGATCCGAATTCGTCGCTAGTCAGATCGACCACCTCCTGTGCGGCGACCCCTGCTTCCAGGTAGCGCTCTTCGTCATTCAGGCGAAGGAATCGGACGTGCGCCTCGATTCGCGGACTGACTTGTGGGGGGGCTTCACTTACTGCATCCCGAGTTTCGAAGTTTTCGGTTTCGCTATCGCCTGCCACCGGGTCATCGGTAACGACGCCGTCGACAATCGGGTCATCGGCAAGAGCATCTTCGGCAATGGCCGGGCGCGGATTCCCCGGGAACGCGGTGATGAGACTGAAAGCCAGCGCCGTTGGCAGCAAAAAGCGATTCATAGTTTTTAACTATCGGGTCACGCTGTGTCCTGTTAACTTTAGCACCTCTGTAATGGGTTTGTCCGGTTGATCGTGCGCCTGGAATTCTGGTGCTAAACTCTTTTTGAATACAAAATTATGAAAAACCTGAACAGATGTAACGAGGACCGGTAGAAATGCAATCGAATGATGAGACCTTGCCGGGTCGGCCTGACCCGATGCCGGTTACTGCTCGGCATCAAATTACCAGGAACCCGCTTAAGCCCCCATTCCCGGAAGGGCTGCAATGTGCGTTATTCGCGATGGGATGTTTCTGGGGAGCAGAGAAGCTTTTTTGGGGAATTCCCGGTGTGTATACCACAGCCGTCGGATATACGGCAGGTGCCACGCCAAATCCAACGTATGAAGAGGTTTGCTCTGGCAGAACAGGCCACGCAGAGGCTGTTCTGGTGGTCTTTGATCCAACGCAGCTAACTTTCATTCATCTGCTGAAAATTTTCTGGGAGGGCCATGACCCGACGCAGGGAATGCGGCAGGGAAACGACACCGGCACTCAATACCGGTCAGGTATCTACTATTACTCCGATAAGCAACGTGACGTTGTTTTGAGAAGTAAAAAGGCCTACGAAAAAATTTTACACGATGCGAGTTATGATTCGATCACGACGGAAATATTGTCGGCAAGCGAGTTCTATTATGCCGAGGACTACCATCAACAATACCTGGTGAAAAATCCGGCCGGCTATTGCGGGCTCGGTGGTACCGGAATAGCGATCGAAGAAAAAGGCCTGATGGGCTCTGACCAACCGTCCTGAGTGCCCGAGTCGGCGGTCCCCGGATTTCCTGGTCCCTGAGTCTGCCGGGTATCAGGCCAGATCGAACGTTTTTCTCCTGATTAAGAACGGGTTCGCAGTCCGCAGGTGGCGGAAACTGTGAAGTCTGCCGCATTTCGCCGGAAACCGGCCGCTATTATGGTCATTGCCCTACTCACTCGGAGACTTGGCCTTCGTGCTTCCGCAAAAACGAATAAAAGTGGACATCGCGTTCATTACGCCAGGTATGTTCGTCGCCCAGCTCGATCGATCGTGGCTGGAAACGCCATTCGTTTCGCGCGGTTTTGAAATCAAGGAAGAACAGGAAATTCTGTTGCTGCGGAAGTTTTGCAAGCACGTCTATGTCGATTCTTCCCGCAGCTCTGTGCCAGAGGGTCAAATACTGGAAGCTCACGCCAGTGTGGTCAGGGATCCTTTCGCACCGCAGGCGCCATCCGAAATTGACAACCGGTCGATTAGTATCGCGCGCAAGCTTCTTCGTCTAATTCAGCGATTCGGTATCTCGGGGCGCTCGGATGGCGTCCCGATGACCAAGGAATTTCCGGCAGCCCTCGCTGCGCACAAGCAATCCACGGCGGGCATGAAGGAAGTGCTGGCGGACGTAAAAAATGGCAAGGGTGTCAATGTCGATCAGCTGAAAGCTGCGATGGGACCGATGGTAGATAGCATTGTCAGAAATACGGACACGATGTCCTGGCTTTGCTACCTGAAAAATGGTGACGGCCTTGGCCCATGCATCAACTTTTCGACGGCGGTCTGGTCGGTCGTCATGGGCCGACATCTCGGAATGGACAGGCATGCTCTGGGTAACCTTGCCATGGGCGGCGTGCTACTGGACATTGGTAACGCACAGATTCCCGAGTCGATTGTTTCACCGGGGGCGCCTCCCTCAGAGGAGGAGGAGGAGATCCGCAAGATGCATGTGGACTACGGACTAAAGATCGTCAGGACAGTTCCGGGGATTCATGATGACATCAAGGCGATGATCAGCTGCCATCACGAATACCATGATGGTTCGGGCTATCCGCAGGCGTTGAAGGGTGAGGACATTCCGATATTTGGTCGAATCGCTGGCGTCGCGAATTATTATGATCATCTGATATCGGATAACTCGTATGTGCCGGCAAAGTCATCTTACGATGCCATCTGCGAACTCAACCTATTGGCCGGCACCAAGTTCCAGAAGGAGGTCGTTAACAGTTTCGTCCAGGCGATGGGCATGTTTCCTACTGGAAGCCTGGTAGAACTTAATACCGGTGAGGTGGCTCTCGTGATGGAGCAACATAAAGTGCATCGATTGCGTCCTCGATTGATGCGGGTGCTGGATAAAGACAAGCAGCCACTGGATTCGGGCAAATCGCTCGAATTGTCCAGGGTTCCCGACAGTGGAACTTCGCGCAAGGCGCGTTGGATCGTCAAGGGTCATGTAGCGAGCGAGTTCGACATTGACCTGCGGAATTATGTTTTTGGATCAGGGAAATCGGATTGATGTCTAAGCATGAAGTTTCACATTTTCGCTTTTCTCTCTTACTCAGAGAGATAGACAGTATGCGGGTCACCGAGGGTGTCTCGACTATTGCGATGGCGCTGATTCAGCTGGATGGAATGGACGAGGTGAATGAGCGGTTCGGCTACCTGGGTGGAGACAAGGTACTCAAAGAATTTGCGGTCAGGCTGGCCGGTGTAGTAGGGCATAGAGGGCGAACATTTGAAATTGGCGGCAGGTCTTTCGCATTACTGATCGAAAACCCATTGCACGAAGGTGACGCGGTCTCGGGAGCGGAGAAGATCGCAAAGGCGGCCTCTGATCCAGTGCCGATCGGTACCGGAAAGGCGCGCGTCCATGCCAGGATGGGGATTTCTCTATTACCAGACCCCGCCGCGACTGCAGAGGAGTTGCTACGTCATTGCGAGATCGCATTGACAAAGGCCCGCGAAAGCGGTGAAACCTACCGTATCTACACTCCAAATCTCTCCGACCCTGACGGCTTTGAGACAAAATCCTGGTTCGATGTGGAAACGGCGATCAAGCAAGGTGAGTTTGAACTTCATTATCAGCCGAGTATCGATCTGCGCTCCGGCATGCTGACCGGTGCCGAGGCATTGATTCGATGGCAAAGCCCGCGTGCAGGTACGATCCCGCCCGGCTACTTTCTTCCGGATATCACCAGTCTGGAAGGCGTGCGTACGATGTTGCAATATGTTCTGGATGTCTCGCTCGAGAGTGCAGCGAAGTGGGCCGATGCGATACCCGGATTCCGGCTCGCAGTGAATCTGGCACCCAAAAGTGTTACGGATCCCGAATTGGCGAGTGTTGTGGTGGATATGCTTGAAAAATGGAGCTTCCCGGCGGATCGACTGACCCTGGAAGTTACCGAGGAGAGTCTGCAAGGCAATACCGAGGCCGCGATCGTTCAGTTCGGCAAACTTCGCAATCGGGGGATCCGTATCGCAATCGATGATTTTGGCACTGGCCAGGTGGGTATCGCAGACCTGAAGAGACTCCCCATCGATCAGCTAAAAATTGATAAGTCATTCGTCGTTTCGATTCCATCGAACGAAAAGGACCGGCGACTTGTGGGTGCGATGATTCAGCTGGCCAGTGCGCTCGACTTAGAAGTGGTGGCGGAAGGAATTGAAAACTCCGACATCATGCAAACACTCCTGGCGATCGGTTGCGAAAAGGGTGAGGGTTTCCATTTCAGCAGGCCTGTACCGGGGTCAGACTTCACCAGCCAATGGATCAACAAATTTTCCCGATCGCCAGCCGTATCGGCATAGCTAGCGGCCGTTCGCGCCCGCTCTGCCAGGGCCCGCCCTAATACGCCTTAAATGTCTGCGCTTATGTAGAGTGCTGCGGGCCGGATCATTCGCTATCCGGCCCCTTTCGGCCGTTTGGGCCCGTTTGCTGCCTTGCAATTATGTTCAACGGTTCTCCAGAGTGTGATCTTTCTCACAGATTTTTGGGTGGTGAAAAGCGAGTCTGAACTACACGAAATTCAGGGTCCAGAAAAAGCGCTACTGCTCGACTGGGAAGACATACAAGGAGTTCTCGCAAGACAAGAAAAACAAAAATAAAAATAAAAAAAATGACTCGACCAGAGAAATCTCCACAGAAATACAGGAGAATGAACATGAGAATTGTGCCCGACTCGAAACTGGAAATTAGCGGCAAAAAAAGCGCTGGTTTCATAGATGATCTAAGCAGCTTCGCATCAAACCACAAAATCGCAATGTGGCAAGGCACTTTCGCCGAATTTCTCAATGATATTCTCCCCGCAAATCCGTATAGATTTACTCGCAGCAGCCATCAATACATTTATGACATGTTGTGCTGGTACCGAAATGTACGCAGTGCCGATGATGCCGCAGCTTCCGAAAACCCGAAGGATCTGTTCACCGAAGAGTTGTTTGGCATCGATGATTCCCTGGAGCGCGTCGTCGAATATTTTCAGGCGGCCAGTGCCGGATCGGATGTAGGGCGACGGTTACTCCTTTTGCTTGGTCCACCGTCGGGCGGGAAGTCATCTATCGTTATTCTGTTGAAACGGGCGATGGAGGAATACAGTCGGACTGATGAGGGCGCGATCTATGCATTGCAAGGTTCGCCTCTGCATGAGTCTCCGTTGAACATGATTCCGAAAAGCATGCGGGCGCAATTCCAAGAGACTTATGGTGTCGAACTGAATGGCGAATTGAGCCCGATATGTCAGGTTCGTCTCGATGACGAATTCGATGGCGATATCATGCAATACCCGATCGCGCGCATTTTCCTGTCCGAAGCCTCAAGGGTCGGAATCGGCACCTACGCGCCTCACGATCCGACGACGGCCGACATAGCCGATCTGGTCGGATCTGTCGATTTGTCGAAAGTTGCTGAAATAGGAGATGAAGGTGATCCTCGAGCCTGGTCCTGGTCGGGCGCCGTCTACGCCGCAAGTCGCGGCGTGCTGGAGATGATAGAAATCCTGAAGGTCAAGAGAGAATTTCTATATCTCCTACTGACGCTGACGCAGGAACGAAACGTCAAAGTTTCACGCTTCCCGCTGATCAATATCGACGAGACGATACTGGCCCACACCAATCTCGCCGAATTCAACAAGTTCACGCAGGAAAAGGAGAACGAGGCGTTACTGGATCGCATGGTGATCATCAAGGTGCCTTATACATTGTCGTATTCAGATGAAGCTAAAATTTACGACAAGCTTGTATCGAGCGCCCCGGCCTTTCGGCAGGTGAGTCTGGACCCCCACGTCTTACCGCTTGCCGCGGTGTTCTCGATACTGACCCGGCTTCGGGAAACAGAGCGAGACGGACTCGACCTGTCCAAGAAACTGCGCCTCTATGCAGGTGAAGATGCGGACGGTTTTTCTCATGCGGATCTGCCGAAACTGATGGCGGAAAACCCCGACGAGGGTCTTTACGGAGTCAGTCCACGATTTGTTATCAACGCCATTTCAAATGCAATTACGCGCTCCGATTCCCAAAGCCTGACTAGCATGGAAATGCTGCTGGCGCTGAAGGATGCGATCGAGAATGACGCATGTATGAATGCACAGCAGAAGAAGATATGGGTTGATTTCCTCGTGATTGCCCGCAAGGACTTCTATAACCGATGGGTCAAAGAAGACGTTCATCGCGCATTATTTGCGTCTTTCGAAAATGAGGCGCAGGAATTGCTCGAGAAGTACCTCGATGAGGTCGAGGCTTCCCTCGACAAGCGTCAGGTGATCGATCCAATTACGGCTGAAGAGCGTGACGTTGATGAACGATTTCTCCGCTCGGTGGAGGAAAAGATCAAGGTTTCGGATTCCGGCAAGCAATCGTTTCGTCAGGAAGTTGTGCGAAAAGCGATGGTGGCGTTCAAGGCAGGGAAAAAAGTTTACATTGGACAGCCATTCGCGGTTGCATGAGGCCATAGAGCAGTACCTTTTTGAAGAACGACGCGACGTTCTACGCCTCGTAACGTCGACGGCTCGGCCGGACGACGACACAGAGCAGAAAATCACCGCGGTGCAGGAGCGCCTTGTGGAGGAGTATGGTTACGATATGCACAGTGCTCGCGAAGCCATGAACTACGTGACCACATTATTATCTCAAGAGTAGCTGGGAGGGATAACCGATGAATCCTCCATCAACATTTACCTGCTGTACTCAAGACGATAGGCGCTGGTACGATCTGTTTTCTCGCGGTGCACGGGACTGGTTGCGCCACAACGAGAAAATCGGCCGGGCAGTCCGGGAAAAACTACCCGATCTCATTGCGAATGCAGATGTGCTCGGCGCTGGCGACAACTCCGTGAAAGTGCCGGTGAGATTCATGGAGCATTTTCGGTTTCGCCTTTGCCCGCCCGAAGAGCAAACGGGTGCGGGTCAGGGTGATGCGAAAGTGGGCGAGAAGATCGGGCACGCGACGAAAAAAGCGGCGCCAGGAAAAAAGGGTGAGGGGGGTAATGACGACGGCGGTTTCGATATCACCCTGGAATTCAAGATTGACGATATCGTTGAATGGATCTGGGAGGAGCTCAAGCTTCCAAATTTGCAGCCGAAATCCGGCGCAACGAAAGATGAGGAATTGACTCGCGAGGGCTTTAATCGTCGGGGAGCTCGATCGCGACTCGATCGTCGACGCTCTCTGAAAGAGGCGATTAAGCGGCGAGCTGTCGATCGGGACGGGCCTGCATTTGTCGATGATGATCTCCGATTTCGTCAATTGGTGGTCCGTAAGAGGCCGGCGACCCGCGCGGTCGTCTTCTTGGCGATGGATGTCTCCTCCAGTATGCGTGAGCGCGACCGAACGCTGGCAAAAATGTTTTTCTTTTGGGCGATTCAGGGGTTGCGCCGGCAGTATACGCATATCGAACCAGTATTCGTGGCTCATACCGTTAAAGCATGGGAGTTTGAGGAGAGTGAATTCTTCCAGGTGCGCGGCTCGGGCGGTACGGTGGCCTCCACCGCGTTCGGCGCAATCAATGACATTATTCGAGAACGCTACGATCCGGCTCAATACAATATTTACCTTTTTTATGCGTCGGATGGTGAAAACTTTCGCGATGATCACGACCGGGCAACCGATGCGCTCTCTAAAATCGCGTCGATAGCGAGTTACATAGGGTACATAGAAACACCGGCCGCCGAAGATCGTGCGCTCGAGACTGAATCTGCGAATATCTTTAGAGCCTTGATTGATAGCGGGGCACCGGTAAAAAGCTTCGCCTTGATTAACAGTGAGTCGGTCTGGGAGGCGATCAGGGGCTTTTTTCAGAAACAGGTGGAGCAGGAAGCAGCATAGTGGGGTGACCGCGGGGGGAGAAGGAATGGTTCAAACTTTAGAAGAAATAGGACGCAAGCTGGAAGTTCTGGGGCAGGATCTGGGTCTCGACTACTTCCCGGTGCATTTCGAAGAAGTCCCGGAGAGTTTCATGATGGAGATCGCCATTTACGGTCTTCCGGTCCGGATGCCGCATTGGTCTTTTGGTGTTCGCTATATTTATCAATTGGTCCAGCACCGCATGGGCAATTCTCGCCTGTTCGAAGTCGTTTTTCCGGGTAATCCGGGCAGGGCCTACCTCGCCAGGGGTAACAGCGTTGCGGAAAATTCGCTGGTCATAGCGCATGTCCTCGGGCACGCGGACTTCTCGAAGAATAACGGGTTGTTTAGCCAAAGCCAGGCAGAAATTGGCTACCGGATCGTTGAACAGGCTGCGTCGCACGCGCAACGCATCGCCGAAGCAATTGAAGAGCATGGTCAGGACAAAGTTGAGAGTGTGCTTGATGCGGCACTCGCGCTGGAGGCGCACGTCGATACATTTCAGCGAGTACGGCGTGAGCTCTACGCTGATTCAGTCGTGCAGCCGAATCATGATGACAATTCATTTCGTTCGCGTTTTCAGTCGTTGCCGGGTGAGGAACCGCCGCTATCTGACTCTGGTCGACCGGCGGAGCGCCCGAATATTCCACCGCGGCCCGAAGCCGATTTGCTCTGGTTCATCGCAAATTATGCACCCGAATTAGAAGGATGGGAGCGCGACATATTCCTCGCGGTTCGCGAAGAGTCATACTATTTTTACCCGGTTTTTGCATGTCAGATCATGAATGAAGGCTGGGCCTGTCACTGGCACGCGAAACTACTTCGCGAAGCCGATTTTCTGTCTCAGGGCGATTATATCGACGCGATCAAGACTCACTCGGACGTCGTGCGCCCACATGCATCAGGCCGGCAGGTTTCACTGGCGCCCAACCCGTATCATTTAGGTTTTTGTATATGGGAACGAATCTTCAAGGAACAGGGTCCGGAGCGCGCATTTGAAATTCGAGCGCAGGATGATGATTTCAGCTTCATCCGGAATTACCTGACTAAAGACCTGGCCGAGGAGCTCAATCTTTTCCAGTATGTAGCCAAGAAAGATGGCTCTGTCAATGTTGTCGAAACGAACATACATGAAATCCGTGAAGCGATTCTCGTGTCCAAATTCAATTTCGGCGCGCCGAGCGTATCGGCGAAGACTATTGAAATCGACGGCACGCTTCGTCTGTTCCACGATCACGAAACGGATGGCCGTGGACTGGATCTGAAACGAACGGAGAAAGTTCTGGAATATGTTCAGCGTGTCTGGCGGCGCACCGTCAAGCTCGAGACGGTCGATGCCCAGGGTGCGCCTCGCACGCTTACCGTACCCTGTTAGTTCGGCGATCCGCCTCCGGTGATTCATCTGTAGGGTTCGTCCGCTATGCGGATTGTCTGATGCGGCGATAGCTGGCAACCTTTGCTATATTTAGAGCCTGACGAGCAAGCTCGACAGGAACTTCTCTCCCATAATCAAAAAAAGGGGCGTGAGTGGCTGTATCACCCAAAATTCATGACACGGAGCATGTCCGCAATATTGCATTGGTCGGACACGCCGGGGCCGGAAAAACCTTGTTGCTGGAGGCCTTGCTGTCGAAAGCCGGTGCGATCCGTGCTCCCGGCAGCATCGAGAAGGGCACGACGGTTGCCGATTTTACGGACCAGGAAAAACATCATCAACACTCACTGGATACTGCCGTCTGCCACTTCGTTCACGACGGCGTATTGGTCAATATCCTGGATACTCCGGGATATCCTGATTTTACCGGCCGCTCGATGAGTGTTTTAAGCGGGGTCGAGACGGCTGCGGTCGTGATCAATGCCGACATGGGCGTTGAGATGGTGACACACCGCCTTATGGACTTTGCGGCCAAGCGACGTCTATGTCGAATGATCATCATTAATCGAATCGATTCTGACAATGCCAACCTTGCTAAGGTACTCGATCAGGTTCGAGAGACTTTTGGCAAGGAGTGTTTGCCGGTCAATTTGCCAGCAAATAACGGCAAGACAGTCGCAGATTGTTTTTTCAAGCCGGCCGACATGGAAACCGACATCTCGAGCGTCGATGCGGCTCATACAGAAATGATCGATCAAGTGGTGGAACTCGATGACGAATTGATGGAACTCTACCTCGAGCAAGGTGAAGATATTACGCCAGAACAGCTTCACGACCCCTTCGAAAAGGCGTTGCGGCGCGGGCACCTGATTCCAATTTGCTTCGTTTCAGCGGAGACCGGATCCGGTGTCAATCAACTGCTCAATGTTTTTTCGAAATTGATGCCGAGCCCCTTAGAAGCAAATTTCCCGGAATTCATGCGTGGTTCCGGAGATGCAGTCGAGGCGGTCAAGGTCACCGGCGATCCGGCCGATCATTTTATTGGCCACGTATTCAAGATTAATGTCGATCCGTATATCGGACGCATGGGTATTTTCAGAATTCATCAGGGGACGGTAAAGCCGGGAGACCAGGTATTCATTGGAGAGCGGCGGAAAGGATTCAAGGTCTCTCATCTCTATCGATTGCAGGGAAATAAAACAACCGAAGTTCCGATCGGTGTGCCTGGCGACATTTGTGCGGTGTCCAAAGTTGACGATCTGCATTTTGATGCGGTCCTTCATTCCAGTCATGACGAAGATGAATTTCATTTTTCATCACCGGATTTGCCGTCACCGATGTACGGAGTCGCTCTGGAACTCACGAGGCGCGGTGACGAGAAGAAGCTCTCGGATGCTTTGCACAAGGTCGTCGCCGAGGATCCCAGTTTGCTGTTGGAATTCAATGCCCAGGCCAATGAGACCGTGCTGCGAGGTGTGGGCGAATTGCAGATACGCCTGGTCTTGGAGCGAATGAAGTCGGAGTACGACCTTGAGGTCGACACGCGTTCACCAAAAGTCACCTATCGGGAAACGGTTACGAAAAAGGCCGAGGGCCACCATCGGCATAAAAAGCAAACTGGTGGTGCCGGTCAATTTGGAGAAGTATTCCTCCGGGTGGAGCCAAAAGTTCGGGATTCTGGATTCGAGTTCGTAAATAAGGTCGTGGGCGGCTCGATTCCGTCGTCGTTCATTCCTGCCGTGGAGAAAGGAGTTCGACAGGTTCTGGAGGGTGGCGCCGTGGCTGGTTATCCGATTCAGGATGTGCGGGTAACGGTCTACGATGGCAAATATCATCCAGTTGATTCCAAGGAGGTGGCGTTTGTCGCGGCCGGGAAAAAAGCGTTTACCGACGCGATCAGTAAAGCGGGCCCGATCGTGCTCGAGCCGATTGCGCACGTGGAGGTCACCGCGCCGGCCAATTCCATGGGAGATATCACCGGGCACCTGGCTGGAATCCGGGGCCGTATTAACGGAAACGACACGATATCCGGCAATCAGGTCAGAATCCTGGCGGAGGTTCCGGTCGGTGAGTTAGGCGACTACCAGACTACGTTGAAGTCGCTGACCGGTGGCGAGGGCGCCTTTACGATGTCGTTCGATCACTACGCGACGGTACCGCCGGATATACAGAAGCAGCTTGAGCAGAAATTCAGACCCACCGACGATTAATTCCACGCGGTGACCGGCTAAAGAAAATAATCAAACACCGGTTCCGATATCGCTTGTTGCCCATACCCCATGATGAGGGTTATATTGTGCAGCCATGCTGCCGAATATACCGAGCCACCCGGATCTCCGGAAGATCGTGGTTTTGAATCCCAAGGGTGGTTCGGGCAAATCCACTGTCGCAACGAATCTCGCCGGTTACATCGCTTCCTCCGGACATCCTGTCGCTTTAATGGACTACGATCCGCAGGGATCGGCCATGCGCTGGTTGCAGAATCGATCGCCGGAGCAAGCCGAGGTTCATGGTATCGCTGCATTTCAGAAAGATAATTCGATGACGAGGAGCTGGCAACTTCGTGTTCCAGGTGAGATTCGACACATTATTATTGATACACCCGCGGCCCTTCAGGTTCAGGACATTTCCGAGTTTACGCGGGGTGCTCATGCAATATTGGTGCCCGTCTTGCCCTCGGATATCGATATTCATGCGGCTTCCAGATTGATCGCGAACATGTTGATCGTCGCTAAAGTCAGTCGGCGTATGGGGCGGCTCGGCGTGATCGCAAACCGGGTGCGTGAGAATACGTTGGGGTACCGAAAATTGAGTTGTTTCCTCGAACGATTATCCATTTCGGTGGTCGGTGAACTCCGCGACAGCCAAAACTATGTTCATGCAGCCGATCAGGGACTGAGCGTGCAGGAGATGCCGAAATCACGCGCGCATAAAGACCAGGAAAGCTGGAATTCAATTATTGCCTGGCTGGAAAAACGTCTCGACACACCCATCACGCCCCGCGATCTTTTCAGGCCCACGGTTTCCGCTAACGAACCGGAAATCGACGTTGCGGGTGGCGCGGCGCCTGTCTACGCATTCCCATCGGATTAAACGGGCTGGCACAATTCCTGCAGCACCCCGCTGCCCGGAATTCGAACGATAACGGACTCACATTTGCCTCGACCGGGCAGATCGATTTCGATCGGGCCCGAAAAAATTTCAGCGTTCGCTGCCGCGCAGCCCGACAGAGTCGCATCTATATCATTGATTTAAAAGGATTATACGAGATAACCCCTATTTGCTGGCACGGCGTCTGCGACGAGATTCGGGGAGGATTTAGGCCGAGGACTGAATCGACGAGTCGACCAAATTTTGCAGTGAGCGGGCCTGTTGAATCCAGTTGTCGCGCTGGGCAACGGCCGGGGAAATCGAAATCCTCGTGGCCAGATCCATTAAATCCTGTGTCGACATTTCGGCGATCTGTTCAAATCGACTGACGCCAGTCGTATTCAGGCGCCTTTCGAGCACCGGGCCGATCCCACGGATTTTCTTCAAATCATCAGGTCGATCTTCAACCGGGCTATCGATTTTATTCGCTTGGTTGAGTGCAACTGTATCGTCGAGTTCGTTGATTTCGTGAGGTTCTGCGGAGGCTTGAATGCGGTCGATCAACTCACGTTGCTCGTGAAGCTTTTTCGTGAGCGGGGAGATCCTGACCTTCCAGGCATTCAGATTGTTCTGGAGTTCCAGAGCTTTGATATGGTTCTCCCGAATTTCGATATCCAGAGCCCGCGATTCGTTCGTCCCGGGTCTCGAGGTTCTCCCGAAGCACGGCGATCTCAACGTGCAGGCTCTCGACGTGTTTTGCATCATAGAATTCCTTCGTTGAATGGGTACTCCCTGATGCTGATTCGAGCGCATCGATTTTTCGGTCCCGATCGGCGATCTTCTTACGCATAACGGTGATTTTCTTCTGCGCCTTATTATGTAAAGTTAGCAGCTGTTTCCGGTAGCGCTTGCGCTGCTTGCTCAGTGATTCGTGATGTATGTCACGTGAAACAGAGTCTTTTAGACTTTGAGCTGTAAAGAATGCTTTGCTCAGCAGTAAACCTGCAACCAGTGCGGTAGCGAAAGAGACAAGCGCGATAATCAGGGGCGTCATGGTTGGAAACCCGTATGGGGCACCTGCGATTGGGCCATTAATCAGAGCCCAACCGTAAAGTCTTCAAAAGGGTTCAACTATGAGGTGGATCACGCTTTTCGCGATCAATATCCGGGTCTTTGAGTGTCATCCACAATTCTGCCATTGACGATTATCGTCGCAACCGGCATGGTTGGCAGGCTAATCCACGCTGGCCAGGAATCAGTACACTGAATGGAGAAAGAGAAGCTTCAACAACTCATTTCACGTCTTCACGAGGAACTCAGCTCAGCGGGGTCTGTCGATGAGAAATCCCGGGCCCTGCTGCAAAAAGTAACGCAGGATATCGAGAATCTTGCGGCCGGCCCCGGATTCGCAGGACGATGATCGGGCCTCAGCGACCAGTCAGCTGGAAGAGGTGGCGCTGAAATTTAAAACGGATCATCCGAAGCTTTCGATGGCCTTGGGTGAACTGGCCGACGCACTGGGCAAGATAGGAATCTGAATCGCCTGAGGTGATTCATTGTTTCGCAAAGGCCAGTAACCGCCGGGCCAGCTCCGCCGGTTGGTCCTCGACGATGTAGAAACCGGCTTCCTCGAGCAACCCATGATCCTGTCCCCGGGTCCCGGGAATATGTGCCAGAATTTTCTCCGGGCCCATGGACGTTCCGGCGAAAGAGGCGCTGAACAGCGTTAACACGGGTTTTTCCCAATTCGCCAGCCGTTCCCATGCGGCCAGATTCTCCGGAACGGACGGCATGTCTGAGGTGATCGGCAGAATCATCGGGAACCGTCGCGGGCCTGTCTTATAGGTTTCGTCAGGATAGGGTGCGTCGAAAGCGGCAATCGTTTCCGGCGCGAGCTTGAAGTGCGCGCCGTCATTCACCATATCTCCCTGTGGGAATTTCGGCTGGGCAAACTGTTCGGCGCGCCAATTGATGAACCACTCTGCGCCTTCCGAGTCGCCTTTCGGAAGATTTGTATTGCTTAGAACAAACCGGTCGAAAAATTTCGGATGTTCCGCAGCGATGCGCAGGCCAAAAAATCCGCCCCAGTCGAACATCAATGCCGTGACTCGATCCAATTTCATTTTGTCCAGAAAAGCAGTGAGCCAGGAGATATGTTTTTCGAACGTGTGATCCTCCGTATCGGGCAGTTTATCGGAACGGCCGAAGCCAATATAATCGGGGACAATCACCCGGTACCCCGCCTCGGTCAATAACGGAATCATCGACCTGTAGATGTACGCCCAGCAGCCCTGACCATGGAGCAGCAGCATGGTCGCGCCGTCAGGCGGCCCCTCATCAAGATAGTGCATGCGCAGGCTACCAAAATGCGGGTCCGGAATTTCGAGATACTGGGGTTGGAATGCGAACCCCGGTAAATTTTCAAACCGTTCGTCGGGCGTGCGAATTATGTTCATTTTGGCCTCTCATCCTGAGAATTTTTCACGGATTTCAGGTAAATAGCAATTGCATGACGATCTGAATCGGTAAGATGACTGGTGTTGTCATCGACGACCTTTGACATCGCGCCGCCAGCGAAATCACCGTCCGGCAGCATCCCGATTTCCAGGAAAAATTCGATTTCGCTGATTGACCATCGGCCAATCCCATCCTCGCGATCCTGGGTGATTCCGGGTACTTTTTTTCCGTCTGGCCCAGCAGGATTCCCGCTCAGTTCTTTGTCCTGCTGTAATTTTCCCGTCTTCGAGCGGGGGGTGTGACATTCTCCACAATGTCCCAGGTGCCGCGCCAGATAAGCGCCCCGGTTCCATTCGGCGCTCCTTTCCGGGTCTTCCTGAAAACGCCCCGGCTCGAAATTCATTTTCTGCCAGGCCAGCGCGGCGAAACGAGATGACAGGTACCAGCGCAAGTCGTTTTTCCGGTTGGGTTTGTGAACGGGTTCTATACTCAACAGGTAGGCCTTGATCGCAAGCAGGTCCGCTTCACTGGCGCCGGTGTATGAGGGATACGGGAAGGCCGGAAAGTAGCGGGCCCCGTCGGGACGAACGCCTAACCAGAGTGCATTCAGAAACTCTTCGTCCGACCACCGGCCGATCCCGGTTTCGTCATCCGGTGTGATATTGGGTGAATAAAAAGTCCCGTACGGGGTTTCCATGGCTCGTCCGCCGGCAAGTGGCTCGGCATCTTCTTCATCCGCGGTGTGACAGCTGATGCAGCCACCCGCATGGAGCAGGTACTCACCTCGCGCGACCCGGCTATCTTGCGCCGTCGCTGTAATTGTGGAATGAAAAAAAAAGACTGCGAGTCCAGCGATGATTCGCTTTCTCGTATCGTCGGGCGACGAGAGATCAGTGATCGTCATCCTCTCGATAGCTTTCGTGGCAACCTTTACAGGATTCCCCGAGCGCCTTAAACGCGCCGACAATGTCTTGCGGTCTCCGCTGGCCGCCGCATCACGTAATTCCGCCGTTGCTTTTTCAGCTTTTGCAATTGCCGCCTCGAATTTTTCCGGCTCTTCCCATATCGCGGGAAGCGCATGTGTTTCGCCCTCCCCCGAACCTTCCGGGAAGAGCATCTTTAGCTGCGCGCCCGCATCGGCAGTCGCGTTCGCATGGCTTTGCAGGAACTCCGGATGATCGACCATCCCGAATGCAATCATCGAGAACGCGCTGGTATGTCCGGCCAGGGCATCCATCACGGCATGGCGATACTTGATCGCGTTTTCAGCCGTGGTTTCCGCGCCGACCGGGTTCGAAAGACCAAGTGAAATGAGAAGCGCCGGGATGACGCTCGCGAATAATCGTCGCATCGGGAGTCTCCGTTTATTTTTTTCGGGGGCCAAGAATAGCAGGAATCCGTGTGATATTGATTTAATTTATCGCGCCGCGACTTCGTATTTACGCAATGCCATGAAAGGCACCAGGACGACGCCGAGAAATAAGACGAGCATGCCGAGGAGCGACGGAATTAACCGTTGCACCATCGCACCAAAGGCTTCTTCCTCAAAGGAAAATTCCGGGAAATTATCGTAGTCCGCGGGTTTTAGCGGGTAGCGTTGAAGAAATTTCGTACTGAAATACTCTTTCCATTCTGTGTGAAACACATAGACCTGATTCAGAAAATGTTCGTACCGGTCCGCGCTCGTGCCCGAGATCTCATTCAGGGCCAGTTGCATCATGATCGCCGGAGACAGGAACTGGAAACGTTGCACGAGGCCCTCCTGCCGGTTCAGCTGCAGCTGAAAATCATCATAAAGAGGTCGCACGGCCTTCTCTATCGAGTTAGCGTTCGCCTGAGCCAGGGTCAGGAAGTCCATGGCCTTCTTGTCGCCTTCAGGTACGAACTCGAGATGATCGTAGTAATACTCGTCGAGTTTCGACATAAAGTTTTTCTCAGCCGTGGTCTGCGCCTCACGCGCCGCGATCGTCAGTTCCATGCGCGAAGGCGCCGGATACACGGTCGAGGCGACCAGGCTGACGAGCGTTGGCACGATGACGACGAGTACCAGCCAAATGCCGGCGAGTACCGTACCATTGGTCGCCGAGTTATTGCCGTAGACGTTAACGAGTACAGCCAGCGCGAACCAGAATGACGAATACAATATCGTCGAAATCATCCAGAAACCAAAACGAATCCAGGTGTCGGCGGTATCCAGCGCTGTACCGACCGTCAACAGCGCGATGATGCCAAAGCTCAGGACGACTGCGAGCATGATGGCGGCGCGCGAGATAATCTTGGAGGCCATCAATTTGCGTATCGAGATTGGATGCGCCAGGATCATCGCCAGGGTGCCGCGCTCCTTCTCGCTCGACAACAGGTCGTAACTCATCGCGAGAATGAATATCGGCAGCAGGAAAATCACGACGAACGCGATATCGAAACTTCCACTCATGAGGTTTACGGGATTCTCGAGCTCAAGATTTTTCGTCATGTCGAGTGTTGTCGCCAGCGACACGGGCAAGTAGTTAAGCTGAATGTCGCTCTGCCCGATAGACAGTGCCGCCAAGCCGGTCGGCGGCAGCGTGACGTATTTTGCGGTCTCCGCTCCCACCGCTCCGGCATTCGTGCCCTGCGGTGGTCCCTTGCCCGGCGCATGGCGAACGGACGCGAATTTATATTCGCCGCCTTCGGCGATGACGCTAGCTTGATATTTTTCCGTGCCCTTGCGCATATGTTCGCGCCGGCCGTCCTCGAACGCTTCCGCGGCCTGGGCGCCTTCAACCTGCCGTTCGATCGAACGCCCGCCCGCCCAGGCGGCGAATACGATCGCGCCAACCAACAGTGCGAGAATAGACCACAGCGCCGTCGTTCGAGCGATCTGCCGGGTTTCGTGGGAAATGATCAGTTTTAGCATCACGTTCTCTCCATGCTGAGTCGATTGACCGCGATCAGTGCCAGGCCAATTGCCGCCGCCAGCCAGAGGGCCAGCATGATGAAATTACCGCGGTGCTCCGCGATCGTGGCCTCGAGTCCCGGCGACTCGTATTCGAACGGCGGAATAATGGCGAAGACCTCTTCGTCCGCAACCATGTAATTGCTCGAACTGAACGTCGCGTTCAGGTTGACTGCTGCCTTTGACAGGTAGTCGTTCATCTTGACGACCATGTTGCGGCGATAGGTTTCTGCGTCCTGCATGAATTTCACGTGCTGGATCATGTCCGTGCCGGACAGCGCCATCGAAATCGACCGCAGCGGCAACGTGGGTGCAAAGACTCCGAGTTTGTCCTGCACCCGGCGTTGCTCGGAATAGGCTTCCCGGATCATGCCGAAGTGCTGATCGAAAACCGGGTAGTCATATTCTTCGAGTTTCTGCAGGCGAACCGCGACGAAATACATGGGCAGGTCAGCCACCTTGTCGACGCCGTGTTCTTTGAATAACTCTTTCGTGTAAGCGCCAAACTTGACGAATGGCGGCGTGCCGTCGAAACCGCGCAATTGGTGGGCGCGCATGTCAGCCAGCCATTTACCGAAAGCCGGAGTCGGATTAGTCAATTTGGAGATTTCGCCGGCGGCCTTCGGCGCCAGAAAGCCGGTGAACGCCCAGAAGCCGACCAGTATCATCAGCGTCGTGCGGGCGTGGTTCGTGAACGCCGACACGGCCAGAGTCAGGAACAGGAAAATCCCGGCATACATCAGGTAGGCCACCGACAACAAGCCGACGCGCGTACTCATGTCCTCAACAGGGTCGATCGACCCGGCGGTCGAAAGTGCAAAGGCACCGACGAGGATGCACGGTACGACGACTATCAGGACTGCTGCTGCCACGCCGAGCGCCTTGCCATACAACAATTGTCGATTCGTGACGCCCATGCTCATGACCTGCCTGAGGGTTCCGCTCTCCCGTTCGCCTGAAAAGGCGGTAAAACCGAGGAAGACGATCAACAGTGGTAACAGAAGCTGCAGGATCATCGCTCCACTCAAATCGCCGAATCGCGCGATCGCGCTTTGGTCCGAAGCAGGACGTCCGATCGCGAAGTTCTGCCGGTGTGCCTCCATGAATACGGCCGTGCCCGTGAAGCTGCTGATGCCGTTATCGAAGTAAGACAGCGGACCGGCCGGTTTGAACGCATAGTTGCCGTAATGCGCCGCCGAATGGGGGTTCTTGTCGCCTTGATTGAGCCACTGCTGGTTTGTTCCACCCTGCGCGGCCTGTTGAATGCGCACAGCCGAACTGTATTTCTGGTAACCGGCCATCATTGCGGTAAACAGCAGAAGGACCATCATCGCCGCTGTCCATTTGAAGCGGCCATCGCGCACGATCTCGGTAAATTCCTTACGTGCAATCGCAATAATCATTTTTAATTCCTCGATGTTGGATGCGGGTTACGCAACCTTGTCCGCATACTGTCTAACGTCACCATGCATGTGTTCCAGGTAAATTCTTTCGATGTCGGCATGAGAGACTTCGTCGGTACTGAGTTCCCGGATGAGGTGGCCTTCGCGCATGATACCGATGCGGGTCCCGGTTTCCTTTGCGCGAAACAGATCGTGAGTGGCCATCAGGATCGAGGCGCCGTCACTCTTAAGCTGGATCAGCAGCTCCGAAAATTCGTTACTGGCTTTCGGGTCCAGCCCTGACGTCGGTTCGTCGAGCAACAGTGCCTTGGCCTGCTTGGCTAAAGCGATCGCCACACCGACTTTCTGGCGCATGCCCTTCGAGAATTCGCGCACGCGCTGCTTGACCGCGCTCTTTTGCAAACCGCAGCGCTCCAGAAAACCCGCGTACTCCTGGTTGCTGTAGTCCTTGCCGCCGAGTTGCGCGAAATAGCGCAGATTTTCCAACGCCGTCAGGTTGCCGTATAGCATGACCTGCTCGGGGATATAGGCGAGCAATTTCTTGGTTTCGAGCGGCTGATCGGTGACGTCGATTCCGCAGACCTTTGCCGTCCCTGCCGTCGGATCGATAAAATTTAGAAACAGATTGATCGTCGTGGTCTTGCCCGCTCCGTTCGCACCCAGCAGGCAATAAATGTCGCCCGGGTTGATCGTGAGATTCAGTCCTTTCAGCGCATCGTAATCGCCGTAGGTCTTTTTCAGATTGATCGCTTCTAGCACTGCACTTGCTCCTGGTGTACCGGTGATCCCCGCATTGCGTTATTGTGACGTGCGGGCCATTTAACTTTTCAACCTCGCTGAAGGCCACTTTCCGGGCCAAAAGGCAAAAAGTTGACCGACTGGTCACAAAATATATACTATTCACTTTCGGTGAGTCAACAATTTATTCAAACGGTACAAACAGCGTGTCCAGCGGATCAGCCCTGAAAGCGGATAAGACAGAGGTCAAAGGCAAAGGACGCCTCAAGCGAGAGGCGACCGAGGCCGCACTGATCGACGCGTTTACCCGCGTGGTGCAGCGCAGCGGGCTGCGCAGTGTCGGGGTCAACGAAGTCATCAAGGAAGCCGGGATTGGCAAGGCGCTGCTCTATCGCTATTTCGGCGGGTTACCGGGGCTCGTGAAAGCCTGGGGTCAGAAAAATCAGATCTGGCCCGACCTGTCGGAATTTCACGCGATTTCCGCGGATGCGGAGGGGTCGGGGACTGCGGAACTCCTGAAGCGGATGGTTTTGCACCATGCCAGTTCCCTGCGGGAGGACCCGATGCGGGTAGAAATTCTCGCCGATCAATTCATGAATCCGACGCCGATTTCAGAGGCGCTGCAGGAAATTCGTCAGCAGCTCGGCGAAGAGCATCAGGCCATATTCGCCGAAAACAAGCAGATACAGGAATACCGGGTATTGATGATGTTTCTGATGAGCGCCGCGAGCTATCTCGCGATGCGAGCGGTCAAGGCGCCGTGGTATATGGGTGAAAACATCGCGACCGACGAGGGTTGGGACCTCATGATGGACCAGCTCGTCCAGGTTATCGACGCCACCGTAAAATAGTTGGTGTCAGACACCAATTATTGGCTGTCCAGGAATTTCCTGACATCGGCCCCGGTTTCCTCGCCTGCTTCCTGCACGGCCATGTGTCCGACGCCGGGATAGGAGATATATGTCAGCGATTCGACATTCTCGAGGAGTTCACGGAAATGCTCCGCCTGCTCAAATTTTGCGGTCGTATTCGCTTCACCCCACATCAATAGCGTCGGTGGCCGCAGTCGCCGGATAACGCCTTCGATATCTCCGGATTTGTATTGTTGTAGCCGGTCCAACTGTGCTTCGCGATTCCCTTCCCGCATCCACATGTCATACCAGCGATCGATCACTTCATCGGTCAGTTTGCTCTTGTCGCCGTAACCGGAACGCAGCATAAATTCAGGTAGGGCACGTGGCATGATGTACTTCAATACATAAGCGCTGTCCGGTACTTCGCCGCGCGGTCCGCTCTTGCGCTCTTTTCCTTCCAGCGAACCCGGACTCAGCAGAATAAGATTTTTTATGCGGTCCGGGTGTTTATTCGTGTATTGAATTGCGACCGTGCCGCCCATCGATGTGCCGCCGATGCTAAATTTCCTGAGCTTCAGCGCATCGGCAAATCGCTCAAAAAGATTGAGGGTGCGCTCTGGACTATAGTCTCCCGACGGGTCAGGGCCCGTCAGACCGTGGCTCGTCATGTCCATTCGGATGACGCGGTAGCGGTCTTGCAGTGCCTCTACCCACGGGTCCCAGCCGATCAGATTGCCAAAATTGGCGTGCAAAAGGACCACGACCGGTCCTTTACCTTCGTCACGATAATGAATCCGGACGCCGTCGATGTTGATAAAACGCGAGGCAGGTCCGGCGTATTTGGCTTCCAGCTCAACCGCTGGAATGTCCTGATAGACCCACAAAGCTATCGCAACCGTGAAGGACAGCATGGCCGCCACTATCAGTAATCCGAACCCCAGATACCGCAAAAATTTCATTCCAGTCCCCACCCCCGCCTAACTATTACCCGGCAATGGTAAAAAAATTACTATCGATGTTCGATTTTTTACAGCCGTTTCGATGACAATATAACGATGACCCAAAAAATACCCGAACGGCCGAAGCCCTATATCGAGGGTTTGGTGCCCACACTCAATAATAGAGGGTTCATGTCGGAGACGCTCGACTATTACTCGGCGCGCTTCGTGGCCTATGCAGGCGATACGGCAGATGAAGTCCTCGATATTGGGTGTGCCTATGGGATTGCAACACGCGCGGCGCTCGAGAGCGGTGCCCGGGTGTTGGCGTGCGATATGGAAGAGGGGCACGTCCGTATTCTCGAGCGGGAAACGCCGGCGGGATTGCGCGATCGATTGCGCACGGAAGTCGGTGTGTTGCCGAGTCTCGATTTCCCGGACCGGTCGTTTGGCGCGATTCTCTGCTCGCGCGTCCTGCATTTTCTGTTGCCCGGGGAGATTCGTACGACACTAAAGAAAATGTATGCCTGGACCCTGCCGGGCGGAAAAATTTTCCTGATCGCGGATACGCCCTACACCGGTTTCTGGTCCAGCATCGCGCCCGACTATGAGCGCCGCAAAGCCGGTGGCGACGAATGGCCCGCGTTTATCGAAGACATCTCCACTCTTTTACAAAGCGGGCAGGTTCCGCAAGGCATGTTGCCTTACCTGAATCCACTCGACCCCGATATTCTGCGGCGAGAATGCACGGCTGCCGGATTCACGGTAGAAGAAGCTGGCTTCACGAGCCGCGGTGCCGATCCGGACTCGCGTCAGCATGCGGGCTGCATCGCTTTCCGCCCGGGCTGACGCCGCGAGGCGCCCCGCTCCAAAGATATTGACACCGCGTCGACAACGACGGCATGATAGCGACTCCCAGTCGATAAAAGATGGGTCGACAAAAACAGGTCGATAAAGAATGTACCCGGAAAAATTGGCCGGTCAGCCCGATTCGACAAGCTACCGATTAATCAAGACTGTAACCAAGATGAGTACAGAAAATGTTTATAGCGATTCGTGATCTGAAATACGCCAAGGGCCGGTTCTTCCTGATGGGCTTCGTAGTGACGCTCGTGGCCTTCCTCGTCATCACCCTCAGCGGAATGTCGGAGGGGCTTATCAAAGCCAACATCTCCGGACTGATCGAATTGCCGGCAACCCATATCGCGTTCGAAGACAACGGGAATCCGAGTTACCGGCAGACGATGGTCGAACGTTACATGTGGGAAGGCTGGGCCGAGGAAGACGCCGTCAAGGCGATCGCCCCGATGGGCCACACCGTTTTCACTGCCAGGGCTGCCGACGATACGCCTCACGAAATCGCGCTCTGGGGTATCGAGGCCGGCTCTTTCGTCGAGCCGCCGGTCATCATCGGCGAGGGGTGGGGCGAGGTCGAGAACGGCGTCGTCATTACCGGCGACCTCGTCAAGGACGGTGTTGGTATCGGGGACGAACTGATTCTCGACCGGGCACTAACGAGACTCGTCGTTGTTGGATTCACAGAAGAACCAAGAAACATCGGCCACCTCCCGGTGATTTACGCGCAGTTACCGAAGTGGCAGGAGGCGACGTATGGGCCGCCGGGAGGGCCGCCGCCGGGCGAAAAGCTGCCCGATATCCTTTTCGACTTCGTCAGCATCGTCGCGCTGCAGCTCGAGGAAGGCGCCGACCTTGCAGCCATCGACGACGAAAATGAAACGAAGACGTTCGACCGACTCGGCTTTTACGCTGCGTCCGTAGGCTACGAAAGCGAAGTTCAGACAGTACAGATGATCCAGTCGCTGCTGGTAGTGATTTCGGCGCTCGTGCTAGGCGCGTTCTTCTCGATCTGGACGATCCAGCGGACGCGGGAAATCGGCCTCGTCAAAGCACTTGGTGCGTCGAATGGGTACCTGATGAGGGATGCACTGGGCCAGGCGGTCCTTCTGATCGCGCTCGGAACGATGCTCGGTTTAGCTGGAACGTTGTGGGTGGAACACCTGGTAGAGGGCACTAAGTTTCCGTTCATGCTGCCGGTCGGTGCGGTGGTCGGTGCGATCACCACGCTGTTCATCACCGGCCTCATCGGCGCGGGCCTGTCGATCAAGCGAATCACGAGTATCGATCCGATCATCGCGCTCGGCCAGGGTCAGTAGGACTCGAGACATTGGAGCAGAATTTGTGAGCATTGAAATACGAAATGTGTCGCTGGTGTTTGGCGATGGCGATCAGCAGGTTACGGCGCTCGACGACGTATCGCTCGATTTGCAAGCGGGCGAACTCATGGCGGTCCTCGGTCCGTCCGGAGCGGGCAAGTCCAGCCTGCTCGCTGTCTGTGGTGGCTTGCTGACACCGACAAGCGGCCAGATTTTTATCGATGGCACGGAGATTACGGCGATAAAGAAATCCCGCCTGACCGATATCCGGCGAGAGAAGATCGGGTTCGTATTTCAGCAATCCAACCTCGTGCCCTCGCTGACGGCCATCGACCAATTGCTGCTGCTCGTGCATCTGCGCGGTCGGTCTCCCAGCGCGGCCGATAAAGAACGCGCCCGGGCGTTGCTGGACGAAGTCGGCATGGCCGAACACGCGGATCGCCGCCCGGACCAGCTCTCGGGTGGTGAGCGTCAGCGAGTTGGAATCGCGCGGGCGTTTATGATGAATCCGTCGCTGTTGCTCGTCGATGAGCCGACCTCGATGCTGGACCAGCAGCGCGGCAAGCAGATCGTCAATCTGCTGAGCCAGGCATGCCATGAACACAACGTCGCGACGCTGATGGTGACGCATGACCACAGCGTCCTATCCTCCGCCGACCACGTTGTTTCAATCACTGACGGTCGTATCAGTACGGAAGTCATCGCGCGGGAAGTCGCGTAGCAGTCAAAATGCCGAGAATAGCCGCACAAAATATCGAAGAGCATATTCGGCTCCAGACGACCCGTATTCTGGATGCCGCCAGGGATCTGTTCAGCGCGAACGGGTATCGTGGTACCGACATGAGCGATATCGCCAGATCCATGGGGCTGGCGCGCAATTCGCTGTACCGCTATTACCCGAGCAAGGACCATATTCTCGTGGCTGTCATACAGCGCGATATGGGGCCCTATATCGCGCAAACACATGAGCTCGGAACCCGGACCGAAAATGCCGCGCAACGCATCGATGCCTGGCTCGATCTGCAGATCGAGCTGGCGACCGGACCGTGTCACGCGGCCATGAGAATGCTGGGTGACATCGGTGAAATTTCCGGTGAACTCCGAGAAGAGATCGGGGCTCTGCATGAACCGGCAAATGTGGTTCTGGAATCCTCGGTGGCAGAGCTGGTCAGTGGGTCCGGCAGGGATCCGAAGGTATTGAGTGCAATGATTGTCGGTATGGTGCAACACGCAGGTGCGGTGGCCATGAATACGAAGGACACGGCATCTGTCGCCGAAGAACTAAAACAATCCGTGAGAAGAATTCTTGAGTAAATTTTTGATCTCTCCAGGTCGAAACATCTGGAGACAATGGAGTTATTGAGATGAAAACGATACAAACACGATTCAGCCGCGTTGCCTCTCGCTTTGCGAAGGCGCTGGTTTTGGTGGTGCTCACTCTGTCGGGCGGGAATGCGATCGCCCAGGAGCATGAACATCATGATCACGGTGCGGCGGTTCCCGATATGGATGCCGATGGCAAGCGTCTCGAGAGTTACCAGGTCAAGCACCAAATGAGCGAGGAGACCATAGCGGCGCTGCGCGCAAAGATCGCACTTTATCGTGGTATGACCGACCGGGAACTCAATATGAACATGTCGGCCATGGGTCCGAACTATGAGTGGTATGCGAGCGAGCTGGCGATGCAAGGCGACATCGGCGTATTGATCCTGTCTCACGGCGTCGGCGAGAACAGCGATCGCATGTTGAAAGAATCACTCGAACCAGTTTCTCGCCAGCAACCAACCGCCATTGGTTTCGGTATGGCGATGATGACCTCCGCGCATCTCCAATCGGCCGTTGATGACCTGATCGAGAGAGGAGCGAAAAAGATTGTGCTGGTGCAAAATGGCACGACGACCGAATACAACTCGTTGACCCGTCAGTGGAAGTACATTTTCGGGTTGGGAGAGGAGGCGACCTACCTCGAAGTGCCGGTCGTTAAGGCGGATGTCGAGTTCATCCTGGCAGAGCCTTTTGCTGATAATCAATTGATCACCGATATCCTCTACGATAACGTAAAAGAAGTCAGTAAGAACCCGGCGAATGAGGTTGTGATCATCGTTGGGCATGGTCCGGAGGATAACGAAGACAACGAGCCAGATCTCGAAATATTGAGCGCGCACGTCGACCGGATTGCAGCGAAGAACGAATTTGCCGACGTAAAGCTCATTAACCTGCAGGATGATGCGATTCCGCCGATTCGAAAATCGAATGTCAAAAGACTCCGGCGCTGGATTACGAAGGCGACGGACAACGGTCAGGACGTGATCGTCGTTGCGATCGCTGCCGCAAGTCATGGTGTGCAGACCCATATTCGTCAGGACCTGCGCGGTCTGGACTATACATTTGCGGACAAAGGCATGTCCGAACATCCAAAATATATCGAGTGGATAGCGCTGACGGTCGAGAATGCGCTCTCCACAGACTCGGTGGCTCAGGTTCGATAAAGTCAATCGACGATAAAAACAGGGGAGGCTTCATGGGCAGAGATAACACGATGCAGCCTTTTGAAAAAGGCGATATTTTTCTTGGACTGACTTTGCTCAACAATCCCGAAGACGATCATGCCGGCGAGGGCCGAATCGTCCAGTACGATAAGGACCTGAACCAGAAGGGTGAGCTGTGGACCGAGGGCGGCGTTCACCTGGTCGGTGGTCTCGAATTCGATCACAATGGACTGTTGTGGGCTTTTAACGATCTCACTGTGATTCACGTCGATCCGAAGACCGCACGCCAGTTGCCGCTTGCCGATAAATTTCTGCCGCGTGCGTACCGGAGCGCGAGTTTCGCGCGGGATGGCAGCGTTTTTCTCGGCGAACACATGAAGGCGAAGGAGAAGCCGACCGAAGGTGTGGCGACAAAGACGTCGATTGTGTTTCCGGTCATACCGGGGGAGGGCATCCTCGGTTTCGGGTTTATATACAAGTACGATGCGGACTGGAATTTGAAAAACATTTTCGAGTGCGAGACGGCACCCGAATTTACCCACTTCAAAGGCGTGACCCACTCAAGTCTGCATCCGAATGAGAAATCGATCACCTACGCGACCGAGACCGGGCCGCGCATCATGCGATATGATGTCGTCAATGACCGGCAATTGCCGGACCTGGCGAACTATGATCCGGACCCGTCGAAACGCGAATGGGCGATCGCAGTGAAACATCTGCCGGATGGCCGGTTGCTGGTCACGCGCGGCGACTTCATGGAGCTCCTCGACGAAGAAGGCAAGGTCGTTCGAACCTATCCACTCGAAACTTACGGATGGAGCGACCTCGAAATCTGTGCGGATGGAGACCACTGCCTGGTCAGCAACATCTGGGAAGGCACGGTCGCAAAGGTTCACGTGGAATCGGGTGAGATCGTCGGGACTATCGATACCGGCATGAAAGCGCCAAACCGCAGCCTGTCGGGGGTTGCAGAGTTTCGCGGTTAACGCGCCGATGAATTGACGTTGCGGACGGCGCAGGTAGTATCTATCTAAATACCGGAGGGATCATGGAATGATCAGAACTTCACTACTGCGTCTCGCATGGTTGTGCGTCTTCGTCGCCCCCGCAGCGATCGCGGACGATTATTCAGACACCATCGCCAAATTCAGGAAAGCCACGGAAGCGCAGGGGTTTTTCGAAAATGCCTACGGCTATGCGGTGTTCCCGACGGTCGGCAAGGGTGGATTTTTCGTCGGCGGGGCATTCGGCAGGGGGCAGGTTTATGTCGGATCGGCAGTCACCGGCGACACTTCATTGAGCCAGATCAGTTTCGGTTTTCAGCTCGGCGGGGAGGCGTTCAGCGAAATCATATTTTTCAAGAATAAAGCGGCATACGATGACTTCGCGTCAGGAAAACTGCGCTTCAGTGCTCAGGCTCAGGCCGTCGCGATCGTCGCCGGCGCTCAAGCCCAGACGGGTTCAACCGGTACATCATCGGGTGCCGGGGTACCGGGCGGAATGAAACAGTTCAGGGGCGTCTATAACAACGGAATGGCGGTGTTCACCTACATCAAAGGGGGTTTGATGTACGAAGCGTCGGTCGCCGGACAGAAATTTACCTTCGAACCAAAATAGCCTGTGTGATCCCGGGTAATCTTGGGACGCTAAGACGCTTTTATCAGACCTACCTTCAACCCGGCCCACTTTAGTGCGGTCACGATTAGCAGCAGCCAGGTTCCGGCTTGCATCAACAGCACCGATGCTAGCTTCCCTTTCTTCGCGAGTACCAGCATGGTCGCGGCGAACGTAAGTTCATCGGGATAGCCGTTGATCACGATCAACGCGAAAATATTCTCGCACCAATCAAAAACAGTTGGAATAAAAAACAGGGCAAACAGATTGCGGGTATCGAAAGTCTCGTACCATTTATCAGACAAATGCCGTAGCGCAAAAGCTGCGGCTGCCGCAAGAACGAGCCCAGCCAAAAATGGAAAGAAAAAGTCTACAAAAATGAATGCAAAATATAATTTCCGGGCGGCATAGCTGTAGTTCGGAAGTTGTTCAAAAATTAGATCGACCGTAAGGTCATTTTGAAAATCGAATATCTCCGCGCCGACCATGACTTCGAAGATGTCATTGATATTAAAAAACACGATCCCCAAGGAGCCAAAGGCAAAGATCGCAGCCATAACGAACAGCCAGGCCGACCGCGATACCTGAATAACAAGATTGTTCAAAAATTTCATTGCGCACCCCCACGAGCCCAGAATCAGCGTCCTGCCAACATTCTAGCGGCTTCGCGGCGTCGAGTGCTATAGTTACCCGCAACGCTGCAAGACCAGCTATTAGCAACAATATCAGGGAAGACTTCAGATGGCATATTGGCTTATGAAATCCGAGCCTCATGCTTATAGCATCGATAATTTGAAGGCGGACCGGCGACGGAGCTGGGACGGCGTGCGTAATTACCAGGCACGCAACATGATGCGGGATGACATGAAGAAAGGTGATCTCGCCTTTTTTTATCACTCCAATTGCAAAGAGCCGGGTATTGTCGGACTAACTAAGATTGTGCGTGAAGCCTACCCGGACGATATCGAATTTGGACGGAAGGGTAAGAAGATCAAGCTCAGTCCTGATCCGGAGAATCCGATCTGGTTTATGGTTGATGTGCAATATCAGCGCAAGCTGAAACGAACTATCACGCTATCTGAATTGAAGTCGCATGACCGTCTTGCCGAGATGCCATTGGTCCGCCGGGGAAATCGCCTGTCCGTAATTCCCGTGACGCACGACCAGTGGGATTTCATCCTGAGCCTTGAATAATCGAAGGACCTGCGAACGATGGACCGCACCGAACGGTTCTACAAGATTCAGCGACTGCTGACACAGCGTAAAGTCGTTTCTCGCGAGACATTTATCGAGGAACTTGAAGTGTCGCGCGCAACTTTCAAGCGAGACCTCGAATACCTGCGTGACCGGATGCAGATGCCGATTGTCTGGGATCGCGAACTGGCTGGCTATCGCCTCGATCAGGCGGCGGCCACGGCTCACCTGTTTCAATTGCCCGGCCTGTGGTTCAGTTCGGAGGAAATCCACGCGTTACTGACGATGGAGCATCTTCTGGAACGGCTACAGCCCGGGTTGCTGGGTCCTCAGCTTCGACCGCTGCACAACCTGATTCGCAAAACGCTCGGCAGTGGTGACTTTTCGGCGGATGAAGTCAGTCGTCGGATTCGAATTCTTCAGATCGGCGTTCGTCCGGTGATGTCCGATAAGTTCCAGGCGATTTCATCCGCGCTGCTATCGAGGCGCCGTCTCCGAATCGAACACTATCGCCGTGCGCGGGACGAAACACTGATCAGAGAAATCTCACCGCAGCGCCTGGTCTATTATCGAGACAATTGGTATCTAGACGCATGGTGCCATTTGCGTACGGCGCTCAGAACTTTCTCCGTTGACGTCATTAATGAGGCGATCGTGTTGTCGAAACGTGCCCGGGAGATCAAGGACGATACACTTGACGAGACTCTTGGCGCCGGTTTTGGAATTTTTTCCGGAAAAAAGACCCAGATGGCTGTACTGCGTTTCTCACCTATGCGTGCGCGGTGGGTTTCTCGCGAAAAATGGCACAACGCGCAGGACGGACATTACGAACTCGATGGCGCCTATTTGCTGAAGGTGCCTTATAGTGATCCGCGCGAACTCGTGATGGATATTCTGAAATACGGTGCCGATGTGGAAGTGCTCGCGCCGGTCGCACTGCGAGACAGGGTTCGTGAGCAACTCACCGAGGCAGCCGCTCTATATTGATTCCTTCGATTGTTTTTTTCCATGGTCCTTTCTCCATGGTCATTTTTCCCGGTTTAATTCGATGGGTTCGTTAATCGTTTCGTCGTGAATGATCTGCTGACGGACGTCATTGATTTCGGCAATCGGTGATACGGCCGGCAGATCCTCGCAGCGCACGGGACGGGGGCAGCTGGTGCTTCTTGGGCAAATTATGCTGGCTGGTTTGTCGACAGCTTCTGAAATCCAGGCGATGTTGAGTACCCGGCCGGTTTCCCTGATTGCCTGCCATGCAGACTTCGGTGGCAGGCCCTGTCCGCCGCCTTTCTGGCACGCATCGGTAATTTTCCGTATCAGGCTGACGGTGTCGAATCCCTGCGATTCGAGAGCCGGGGTCAGGTCGACCCCGATCGACAACACATGCGGATTACCGGCCGAATCTTTCGTACGCAGAGAATGGCAACAATAGAGCAATGACCTGTCTCCGTCCTGCAGGACGGAGATCTGTGACGAGAGCGCCTGCTGTTGATTCTTTCTAAGCATGAAGAACACTGCCCACCGCGGACACGGGTCCGTCACCATCGCCATATTGCCCCACGGTAAGGGTATTCCGTTGCCCCGGTAGACCGAGCGAAGATATCCAGGTGGGTAAGCATCGAAATAATGCCAATAACGGTAGGAGGATGCCGCGGTCATTCTGCGCATATAAACCGCTGGCGTGACTTCGATTTTCTGCCGTGCTTCCATCCGGTACTGTTCGCGCATCAGGAAGCGACGAAACGCCTGTTTTGGGCACAACAATGCTTCGGCAAAAAAACCACACTCGAAATCCCGCCACGCGAATAATACGTCCCGTGAATTCATTCCTCCGACGTCACGGGTACCGGTTTCGGGGGTGCCACCCAACTGGCCACCGGTTGCGTGAACGGACTTGAGTCCGTCGCCATCGTGCAGGACCTTGTGCCCGAGGCTCGATGCCAATTCATATTTCAAACGTGCCGGGTCCCTCTGGAGCGCTTCATTGATATACACCTTGTTAGGTGATTCAAAGAACGAGCGGATCATCGTCCTAATCCGGCGTCCGTGATTCCGGGCCGGTATCGGGTCGCGATTGAACCAATGTATTTTCAGCCCGTGGCGTTTCATTAACCGATGTAAGTCGTCGGGTTTTAGTGGAAAGCGCCTTTCGCCCACGTCCTCTGCAGAGCGTTCGAGATCCGGAAAGTCATTCTGATGCGCTTCCTGATAAGAGCGAATCAACAGGTGGGCAAATTGTCGGCCGGTTGTCCCGGTCTGAGAAAGCAGTTCCGGAATCGCGGCCCCCAACAGATCTTTGGAAAACAGAAAACCTGGTTCCAGCGGAATCCGGGTCTGACCGCCTTTGCGAGGGGGCAGGTTTGACACTTCTATATCCGTGCTTTCATCGAGGAACCAATGTGTGCTCTTCTGGAAGACCGATGCCAAGAGTTCCAGAACGTCTGCCGACGGCGTCCGCTTACCTGTTTCGATCATGCTCAGATAAGACACCGACGGAGCGATCTCTGCATCGATCTGAATGCAGCGCGCGGACACATCCTGAAGCGTCAGTTGATTGCGCTTTCTGAGATTACGAAACTTGGCCCCGAGAAAATGAGTTTTTCGACTTAAATTAGACATAAACCACTGTAAAATTAACACTGTGAAATTTTCTATGTGTAATTTCACACTTAAGTTATCTTATGCTTACGGGCTCCGGAATACCAACCCGGTATCCAGGGAGTAACAAGAGAAAATGATTTCAACGAGTGAACTGGCCGCGGAGCCGCCTGCCATTGCATTTCAAGCCTCGATCCCTGATGGGGCCGACGCGATTTTGAATCCCGACGCCTTGGCGTTATTGATTATGTTGCATCGACGCTTTAATCCGCGGCGTCTCGATCTGCTCGAATTACGCGGTGTGCGGCAAAAGGAATTGGACGCGGGCGCCTCTCCTGACTTTCTCCCCGAGACTGAAGACATTCGCACCGGCGAATGGCGCGTGGCGCCAGTGCCGCCCGACCTGCAGGATCGCCGGGTCGAAATCACCGGGCCCGTCGAACGCAAAATGATTATCAATGCACTGAATTCACCGGCGAAGACGTTTATGGCGGACTTTGAAGACTCGTGTTCGCCGACATGGAAAAACGTGCTCGACGGCCAGGTCAATCTTCGCGATGCGATTGCCGGTAGCATCGGTTTCACGAATCCAGACAACGGCAAGAAATATTGTCTCGCTGACCGGACTGCGACCCTGATCGTGCGGCCGCGCGGCTGGCACCTGGTGGAAAAGCATTGCCTGATAGACGGTGAGCCCGCCTCCGCGTCGATTTTCGATTTTGCCTTGTACCTCGGCAACAATCACGCAGCACTGAAGAAGAACGGTACCGGACCTTACTTCTATTTGCCGAAAATAGAGAGCCACCTCGAAGCGCGGCTCTGGAACGACATCTTCGTCGCTGCACAGGCGCATTTGGAGATTGCAAACGGAACAATCAAGGCCACCGTATTGATCGAAACAATTCTCGCGGCCTTCGAGATGGACGAAATCCTATACGAGCTGCGGGATCACTCGGCCGGTCTGAACTGTGGCCGCTGGGATTACATTTTCAGTTTCATCAAGAAATTTCGGAATCGGCCTGATTTTGTGTTGCCTGATCGCGCCGACATAACCATGCAATGCCATTTTCTGAATGCCTACGTGCAGTTGCTCATCAAGACCTGTCACCGGCGTGGCGCGCATGCGATGGGTGGGATGGCAGCGCAGATACCCATCAAGGGCGACCCGGCGGCTAATGCCGAGGCGATGGACAAAGTCCGTGCCGACAAGGAGCGAGAGGCCAATGCCGGTCATGACGGAACCTGGATCGCGCACCCTGGACTCGCCTCCATTGCACTCACTGCGTTTGACTCGGTCATGCACGGGCCGAACCAGCTAGACGTAACTCGCGATGACGTTCAGATCACGGCTGATGATCTACTCGAAGTACCGGCCGGTGAAATAACCGATACGGGCCTTCGTCACAACATCCGGGTCGGTATTCAGTACCTGGCCGCCTGGCTGGAGGGCTTTGGATGCGTGCCGTTATACAACCTGATGGAAGACGCGGCGACTGCGGAAATCT
>PVMK01141804.1_pt1 | contig 71635 bp, 53 predicted proteins | sample 1853481 | NCBI WGS metagenome assembly PVMK01 (sample SAMN08533507, study PRJNA380276) | Marine sediment metagenome, whole genome shotgun sequencing project.
AGAATTACCCCTCAGGAAATCGCAATGGCACCTGCCGAAGAAAAAGACGATATAATTCCAGCCACCAATGGCCGGTCAGGTCGCCCGGTGGCGCTGCTTGTAGAAGACAGCATCGATGTCATCTATTACCTGAAAACCTGTTTGCAGGAAGACTATTCATTAAGAGTTGCCAACAATGGGCAGGAGGGCATAGACAAGGCACTTGAATCATCACCTGATATCATCATCAGTGATGTAATGATGCCTGAGAAGAATGGCTATGAGCTTTGTGATACCCTGAAGAACGATGTAAAAACCAGCCATATTCCTATTATCCTGCTGACTGCCAAGGCCACTGATGATGACAAATTGGAAGGCCTGGGTGTTGGTGCTGATGCCTATCTTACTAAGCCATTCAATGTTGACGAGCTTAAGATCCGTATAAGGAATTTGATACGGGAACGCAGGAAGCTGTGGCAGCACTACCATGAATCGCTGAGCTATGAGCCACGGACCCTGGATGTAAGCACACCTGACCAGAAGTTTTTGACCCATGCCATGGAGATTCTGGAGGAGCACAAATCTGACTCTGAATTCAACTCAGCCAAATTACAGAAAGAGTTGGGTGTGAGCAGAACGTTGTTACATGTAAAACTGAAAGCGTTAACTGGTCAATCCACCACCGAGTTCATCAGGACCTATCGATTGAAGTACGCAGCTACTTTGATTCTGCAGGACTTTGGTAACATCGCTGAGATTGCCTACGAGTGTGGTTTCAACGATCAGAGTTATTTCACTAAGTCTTTCAGGAAGCACTTCGGAGTGGCACCAACCGAGTATAAGCAGTCCAGATAAACCTATTTACCTTTCTCAAATTTCCATCCACATTCTGGCGCGAAAACTCCTACAAATTCCCGATTATTTAGGTCTTCTAAACAAATTTATGTTTAAACCATAAATAATTGATAAACAATTAGTTGCAATTTTTTATAAACATTAGCACCAAACATTGGAACAATGTTCCAACAGCTCTGAACATAGCTCATGAGCTAATAAACATGCCTACCAACGACTCCCTCCCCAAGCGCCTTACTTAGCAAATACAATGATTCACCAAATAAACCCGATGATCATGAAATTGCTAAAAGAAACTAAAACTTCACAAACCACTTCAAGAATCTCTGATTCGTCGCTCAGAATAAATAGGGTAGAAAGAAATCAACTGGCTTGTATCATGTTCACCGATGTTGTAGGATGCACCAAATTGATGGAACAAGATGAGCATATCGCGCTAGAATTGCTGAACGAAAACCGGAATTACAAAACGTTCAGATAGCCAATTTTGGTGGTACGGTAATTAAGGAGATGGGTGATGGTATTCTGGCAACCTTTGACTCCCCCAGCGCAGCGGTAGCATGTGCTGAAAGCATAATGGAAAAAGTAGAAAATATTGAAGGACTTGATTTACGTATTGGTATTCACCTGGGTGAAGTTATTTTCACAAAGAGAGATGTATTCGGAATGGTAGTAAACGTTGCATCAAGGATACAGGATCTGGCACAAAAAGGCCAAATATTAGTGTCAGAATCTGTGGCCAGTATAATAAGTTCAAAAAATGATATTAATACCAAATTAATGGGTTTTAGAAAACTTAAAAATGTCAAAAACCGTATGAAAGTATATTCAATCCTTAATGGCGATTCAAATTACAGAAACCATAACAACTGGACCATCGAAAGCTTAACTTTCAACGTTCAGAGAGCCATCTCACTAGCCGTCCTGTTTTTTGCAAATGTTTAACTAGCAACCAGTCTTGGATCTCAAATCTTTGGATCTTAAATCTTGGCTCAGAGATCAGAGATCAGAGATCAAAGATCCCTTTATTTACAAAACTGCCTCAAATAATCCAAACTCTGTCTCAACGACGCCTTCCTCTTCTCCAGCGATCCTTCATAAGCCCTGTCCTCCACTTCAACACAAACGGGGCCATCATATCCCGCATCAGTCAAATGAGAAAAGAACTGCCCCCAGTTTACTTCTCCCAGCCCTGGCAATTTGGGCGTATGATATTCATTTGGATGGGCCATAATCCCTACTTCATCCAGACGATGTTTATCAACCCGTACGTCCTTGGCATGTACGTGATGAAAGCGATGGGCAAAATCCCTGATGGGCTTCAAATAGTCCATATGCATCCACACCAGGTGAGAGGGATCGTAGTTCAGGCCGAAATTTTCACTGGGAATGTCCTCAAACATCCGGCGCCAGATCGAAGGACTGATGGCCAAATTCTTGCCTCCGGGCCATTCGTCTGAAGTAAACAACATGGGGCAGTTTTCAATACCGACAACCACACCTTGTTTTTCTGCATATTTAATTATGGGCCGCCAGGTTTTTTTGAAAGCGCTCCAGTTATCCTCAATGGATTTTTTCCAGTCCCTGCCGATGAAAGTGGTCATGGTGTTAATTTCCAGCAAGGCAGATCCCCGGATCACCTTTTTAATGTGCTTCCGATAGACTTTTGCCTCTGTTTTATTGGGAGTAAGCGGATTGGGGTAATAACCCAGGGAACTGATCTCTACCCCGGTTTCTGACAAAAGGCCCTTTATTTCTGCAATATAGGTTTTGTTCAGTCTGGTCACATCGATATGGGTAACCCCTGCATACCGCCGCTCAGCTTTTCCTGGAGGCCAGCACATTACCTCTACACAATCAAAACCTTCTTCCGCCGCGAACACAATTACTTCCTTTAAAGATAGTTCGGGCAGAATGGCGCTTACAAATCCAAGTTTCACTTTATTAGTGTTTAGTCAATCAAATGATTTGGCAGATCTCTCACGGAAGCACAACAAAGTTGTTCCATGGTTTGCTGAAATTCTGCCTTCAACAACGAAATGGTATGATCACCTCCGGCCCTGCCTAGTGCGCTCACTCCATACATAAAACTGCGGCCCATAAAAGTGAAATCTGCTCCGCAGGCCACGGCACGGGCCACATCCGGACCTGATCGAATGCCGCTGTCCATCATGATTTTAATCTGGTCTCCATACTTTTTGGCTAGGTGCCGCATGGGTACTATGGTAGACTGACCGGGGTCTAATTGTCGACCTCCGTGATTGGACACGATGATACCATCAAGTCCCAAGGCAGTGGCTTTTTTCAGTGTCCTCTTCGCTAACAACTCCCTTAATTACCAGCTTGCGCTTCCAAATGTCCCTGATCCTGGCCACCCTTTCCTCATCCAGCCAACCGGAGAATGTCTCGTTCATGTACAATCCCAGGTTTTTAAGATTTAGGCCTTTCGGCATATACCGTTTCATAGTGGCAAAACCAGGGGTCCCGGCTAGCAGAGTGTTCAGCGCCCAGTGCGGCCTGCCCATGATTTGCACTATATTTCTTAAGGACATACTAGGCGGCATGGCCAGGCCATTTCTTATGTCACGCGGTCGAAAGCCAAATACCGGTACGTCAGTGAGGATTACCAAAACGGGGCATGCGGCTTCATGTACTCTGTTCAGTAGATCATCCCGCAGTTCCTCTTTGGCAGGATGGTAGAGTTGAAACCAGGCCTGACCCTGAGTGATTTCGGAAATTTTCTCAATACTACTGGTACTTACAGTGCTCAAGATGAATGGAATATTATGTTCAAAAGCAGCCTTGGCCAATATTTCAGGGGCCTTCGGCCATATCATCCCCTGTAATCCAATAGGTGCTACTCCGAATGGAGCAGCATAGGTATGCCCAAAAAGCTCCGTTTGAGCGTCAGATCCCGTATGTGGTACCAGGTATTTGGGCATCAACTCCACTGCATGTATATCTGACCGGTTCTTTTCCAGATTAATGTCTTCATTGCATCCTCCATCCAGGTATTCAAAGGCAAACCTGGGAATTTTCTTACGTGATTTGCTGCGCAAATCATCTATGCTGGGGTATTTTTTATTGTAAGTTAACTCCATCTATTCCTATAAAATTAGTTTTGTTTGGCCTCAACTCTGTGGTTCCAACCTTCTATATTACCAACCACAAGAGAATTTACAAAATGGCGAAGAACCTTTATTTTTTGCAATTGATTATCTCGGTGACTCGTTACAATTCGTTGGACAATTGTCATGTCACAAATCATTACAAAATTCCAATCACCGGAGGTGAAGCAGTAACTATCGACAAATATGATCATTTGGTTAGAGACCAGGATCGATTCCCCGGACGGAAAATATTCACTAAGTGTGCAGGATGTGAAAATTAAAAAGATAACCAGGGTGGATTTAGAAATCGGTTGCAAAAACTTTTTTATATAAAAAATATACAAGAAATCCTAGATTCTATTATATTAGCAAATTGAGTGTTTCATCAAAAGGGGCTCTAGATACTAACAATTTTTATACACTTCATTAATTTATACACTTCATTAAATAACCACTATTAACATGAGCAAGCTATTAACAACAGTCCTGCTATCAGGATTTTATTTGTCCTGTCTGAGTCAGGACAAACCCAACATTTTGGTCATCTGGGGTGACGATATTGGATGGGGAAATGTAAGCGCCTATAACCACGGCATGATGGGCTATCAGACCCCCAATATCGACAGAATCGCCAATGAAGGAGCGCTGTTTACCGACTGGTATGCACAACAGTCCTGTACTGCCGGTCGCGCCGCGTCATTTTGGGACAGCATCCTTTTCGCACTGGCCTGCTGACTATTGGTATGCCCGGTTCAACGCTCAGGGCATTCAGGACAAACCAACCCACCATTGCTGAGCTACTGAAACCACTGGGATATACCTCAGGGCAGTTTGGCAGAACCACTTGGGTGACCGGGACGAGCATTTACCCACCAATCACGGCTTTGACGAGTTCTTTGGCAACTCTATACCATCTGAACGCTGAGGAAGAGCCCGAAACCTACTATTATCAAAGGATCCGAAGAGTTCCGTACAAAAAGTTTGGGCCCAGGGGAGTGCTGCATTCATTTGCTGACGGAAAAATTGAAGACACCGGTCCAATGACCAGAAAGCGGATGGAAACCGCCGATGATGAATTTACCGACGCGGCCATTGCTTTCATTGAAAATGCCAACCGTCAGGGAAAACCATTCTTTGTTTGGCTAAGCGCCACTCGGATGCACGTGTGGACCCACCTCAAGGAAGAAAGCATAGGTGTTACAGGAATAGGACTGTATCCGGATGGTATGGTAGAACATGATAAAGCCGTTGGCCGGCTGCTTAAGACCCTAGATGATTTGGGCATTATTGACAACACCATTATCATGTACTCCACAGATAACGGAGCTGAAAAATTTACCTGGCCCGATGGTGGTACTACTCCGTTTGCCGGGGAAAAGGGTACCACCTGGGAAGGTGGATTTCGAGTTCCTTGCGCCATTCGCTGGCCTGGTGTAATTCAACCTGGAACCATTCATAATGAGATATTCTCTCATGAAGATATGATGCCTACACTATTGGCGGCTGCCGGTATGTCCGATGTCAAAGAGAAACTATTGACAGGACATAAAGTTGGAGAGAAGACTTTTAAGGTTCATCTGGATGGATATAACATGATGCCCTTACTTAAAGGAGAAGTTGATGAAAATCCCAGAAAGGAAATTTTCTATTTTGATGCCGGGGGAAATCTTAATGCCTTGCGCTATGAGGATTGGAAACTACATTTCACTTTGATGGAAGGCTCCATCAATGAAGCTTACCGTAAATTACCCTCATGGCCTGTCTTGATAAACTTGAGAGCAGACCCTTTCGAAATTTCGCAAAATTCTGCCATGTACATCAGGTGGATGGCGGATCAAATGTGGACCTTCGTTCCGGCGCAGGCCATTACCGGGCGATTTCTGGCAACATTTAAGGAATTCCCGCCGGTTGGTGGTTCCTCTCTGGGAGTAGACAAAGTGGTACAACAGTTAACCGCTCATCCGCAGGGACAATGATCGGTCAGCTGCATTGGTTGAAATCAATTAGCCTGAGAATTATTGTGATCATCGGGCTAGTTGTGCTCAACATAGGCTGCACACCACAAAATACTACTTCAGATGAAGTTGTAGATTTATCGGACCCATTGCCATCATGGAATGAAGGGGCTACCAAGAGCGCTATCATGGCATTTGTTGAAGATGTAACCAATGCCCAAAGTGAGCACTATGTGGAAGTTGCAGACCGTATTGCCACCTTTGACAATGACGGCAATCTGTGGTCTGAACAACCTTTGTATTTCCAGATGATTTTTGCATTGGACAGGGTAAAGCAACTGGCACCGGAACATCCGGAATGGAAGAATGAGCAGCCCTACAAGGCAGTCCTGGAAGATGATATGAAATCATTGATGGAGTCGGGAGAGCATGGGATCTTGAAATTGGTGATGGCCACTCACGCGGGAATGACCACTGAGGAGTTTGAAGGCATCGTTAAAGAATGGCTGGCCGCCTCCCGGCACCCCCGATTCGATAGACCATATAATGACTTGATTTACCAACCCATGTTGGAGTTGTTGGATTATCTTAGGGAAAATGATTTTAAAACTTTTATAGTTTCAGGAGGAGGGGTAGATTTTATGAGGGCCTGGGTGGAAGAGGCTTATGGGATACCGGCTGATCAGGTAGTAGGCAGCAGTGGAAAGACTGAATTTGTAGTAGAAAATGGTCAACCGGTAATTCGTAAATTACCTGAGTTGGACTTTATTGACGATAAGGAAGGAAAGCCCTTGGGCATTAATAAATTCATAGGGCGCAGGCCTATATTTGCTTCGGGGAATTCCGATGGGGATCTTCAGATGCTGCAGTGGACCGCGGCAGGTGAGGGGAGCCCGGTTCATGTTATATGTACACCATACAGATTCTGTAAGAGAATGGGCCTACGATAGGGATTCACATATTGGAAGGCTTGATAAGGGTCTTAATGAAGCGATGGATAAGGGATGGACCGTAATTGATATGGCGAAGGATTGGAAGGTGATTTATCCATTTGAATTAAAACAGTGATTTTAGTGATCCGAAAGAACTATATAGTTTACTCATAGTTAACTATATAGTTTATTTACATACTTATGATTCTGTATTAAACAAACTAAACAATCAAATACCCACTTAAATTTTTAGCACTATGAAGAAGAATACACTACTAGCCTTGTTGGCCATTTTTGGCTTTAGTCTTACAAGCACAAGACAAACCAAATATCCTGGTAATATGGGGGGACGACATCGGACGCTCAAACATCAGTGCCTATACCATGGGCATGATGGGATATTCCACTCCTAACATTGACCGTATCGCAAGAGAAGGTATGATTTTCACAGATTATTATGGGGAACAAAGCTGTACTGCGGGACGCTCCAGTTTCATCACTGGTCAAAGTGTTTATAGAACGGGGCTTAGTAAAGTCGGGCTTCCTGGTGCTGACTTAGGGTTGAGAAAAGAAGATCCCACCATTGCGGAAATTTTAAAGCCTATGGGATATGCCACCGGGCAGTTTGGAAAAAACCACCTGGGTGATAAGGATGAGCATCTACCTACCAATCATGGATTCGATGAGTTTTTGGGAAATCTGTATCACCTGAATGCTGAAGAAGAGCCTGAACACCCCGACTATCCGAAAGGCCTCACGTTCAGAGAAAAATACGGCCCACGAGGAGTAATTAAATCTTTTGTAAATGGTTCCATTGAAGATACCGGTCCATTGACCAAGAAGCGTATGGAAACTATTGATGACGAGACTGTGGCAGCTGCTATCGATTTTATCAAAAGGCAAAATGATGCCGGTAATCCATTCTTCTGCTGGTGGAATGGTACCCGTATGCATTTTCGTACCCATGTTAAGCCTGAAAACAGAGGCATATCCGGTCAGGATGAATATTCCGATGGCATGGTGGAGCACGATTTGCATGTAGGAGAATTGTTACATCTTTTGGATGAATTGGGTATAGCCGATAACACCATTGTTTTTTACAGCACTGACAATGGTCCTCATTACAATACCTGGCCGGATGCAGCGGCTACACCTTTCAGAGGTGAAAAGAACACCAACTGGGAAGGAGGCTGGAGGGTACCGGCAATGGTAAGATGGCCAGGTAAAATTAAGGCCAGCAGTATTTCCAATGAGATTATGCACCATATGGATTGGCTGCCAACTTTTGCCGCAGTGGCCGGAGATGATGGTGTCAAAGACAATTTGTTAGGGGGGTTGAAGGCAGGTGGTACTACCTATAAAGTACATCTGGATGGCTACAACTTTCTCCCCTTCCTAACTGGAGAAACCAATGAGGGACCCCGCAATGAGATATTCTATTTCTCTGATGATGGTGATCTTACTGCATTGCGCTATGATGATTGGAAATTGATATTTATGGAACAAAAGATAGTAGGAACTTTTCAGGTATGGGCTGAGCCGTTCGTATCTTTGAGAGTGCCACTGATGTTTAATTTACGACGAGACCCTTATGAACGGGCACAGATAACCTCAAACACCTATTATGATTGGCTTATAGATCATGCGTTTTTACTGGTACCGGCGCAGGAATATGTAGGCGGTTTCCTTACCACTTTTGTGGAATTTCCACCACGCCAAAAGGCCGCTAGTTTTTCACTTGATCAGGTAATGGAGAAGTTACAGATGGGATATGATGGAAACTGAAACTCTCGTGGCAAGCACCAGGGTTAAATGATAAATTACAAATCCCAAATAATAAGTAAGTATCAAGCACCAAACAGACAAACGGAGCCCTTCGGACATATGCCCTGAAGTCTCTCTAATCCAATAAGTATCCCCGGGCTTTGGTCCCGGGGTCTTCAACTTTGACAATTCATTGGAGCTTGGGGCTTTTTTTTGATGCTTGCGAAGCTTCTAGGACTGCAGTCCCAAAATTAGTCCTCTAAGTTCCGCTAATCCACGCATTCTCCCAATCAATGGATAACCCGGGTAAGACGATGGTTCACATTCCTTAGCCAGGGTGTGTCCATGGTCAGGCCGGAATGGAAGTAATACTTTTCGTTCCTCAACCGCGTCAAGCAGTACCTGAACCACTGCGGCCATGTCCACAGAACCCTCCAGGTGATTGTCTTCATAAAATGACTGGAAGTCGTAACTGGTTACATTTCTCAGGTGAACAAAGTGAATTCTGTCCCAATGATTTTTTGTAATCGAAACCACATCATTTTCAGGGTCAGCCCCCAAAGAGCCAGTACAAAGAGTTAGCCCGTGATTTGAACTTGGATTTAGATCTAAGTATTGCTGTACCTGCTTAGCGGTGCGCATTATTCTTGGCAGCCCTAATATATCAAAAGGCGGATCATCCGGATGTACACAGAGCTTAACATTATTTTCTTCGGCTACTGGTACCACCTGGTCAAGAAAATATTTAATATGATCCAAATAAGTGGAAGGATCTATTCGCTGGTATCTTGCCAAGGCGTTCTTAAAATGATCCAAATCGAACCCCTGATCAGAGCCGGGCAGGCCCGCCACCATGGTTTGGACCAATGCTTCCTTTTCTTGAAGAGTACTTTTTTGGAACCAGCCCTTTGCTTTGGTGATTACTTCCTCACTGTAGTCCTGGTCAGCATGTTTACGTTCAAGTATGAATAAATCAAATGCACATAAGCTGGCCCAGTCAAACCTCAATGCCCCGGAGCCATCTTGAACCAGGTGGTCTAATTGAGTGCGGGTCCAGTCCAGCACAGGCATAACGTTATAACAGATAGTTCTTACATCCGTTTCTGCCAGGTTCCGCATAGATATTTTATAGTTCTCTATGTATTGCCGGTATGAACCTGAATGTGTTTTTATGTCTTCATGAATTGGCAGGCTTTCTACCACTGACCACCTTAGCCCGTGATTTTCTATTAATTCTTTTCTTTCCCTGATATCATCGGGATCCCATACGGCACCTATGGGAACATCGTGAAGGGCAGTAACAATCCCTGTAGCACCGGTTTGACCAATAAATGGCAGGGTTATGGAATCTTTGGGGCCGAACCAGCGCCAGGTTTCTTCCAGGCCGATAGAATCTGGAGAAGTCATCATTATAATTTGAAGTATTTTTTCATAAAACGAGCAGCGCCAAATATAAGAGGATAAAAATTATTATAAAGATAATTGTATCTTTTCAATACCTTAATCCTGGAATTAAATTCAATCATGATATATAACCGCATTTACCTTACAATATTCTCTATAATTATACTTGCCGGAGCTTGCCAAAGGAGCCAACCGATAGACGAGGAGCAACAAAAACCCACTGTCCCTTCAATATTCTCCACTGACAATTTAGTGGCATGGTGTGTAGTACCCTTTGATAAATTAGACAGAAGCCCAAAGGAGCGGGCAGTTATGTTGAGGGATTTGGGTTTTACCAAGTTTGCGTATGATTGGCGAGACCAACACCTGCCAACTTTTCCAGAAGAAGTAGAAGCATTACGAGAGAATAATGTTGAGTTGACTTCAGTTTGGTGGTGGATAGACGGGCAAGGTGAAAATTTGTTGAATACAGGTAATCAACAACTATTGAATTATTTGGATTCGCTTAATCTGTCCTGTGATATTTGGATGTCTTTTGATGAGCGTTTCTTCGATGGCATGGATGATTCAGAAAAACTGGAAACAGCAACAAAAACGATTACGGCTTTACATCGATTGGCCTCTTCGGTTGGTGCCAAACTGCAACTTTATAACCACGGCGCATGGTTTGGCGACCCCCGTAATCAGGTACGGATTATAGAAGAAAGCGGCCTCAGTGATGTTGGTATGGTATACAATTTCCACCATGCCCACCAACAAATTGACCAGTTTCCAGAGTTGTTGGAGGTTATGCTGCCGTATCTAAATACTGTTAATATAAACGGAATGAAAGCAGCCGGCCCCATGATTTTAACTGTCGGTCAAGGAGAATTTGAGGAGGAAATGTTGAGGACATTGGTTGCATCTGATTTTAATGGTAATATTGGCATTATCGGTCATTTGGAAAATGAAGATGTAAAATTAGTGCTGGACCGGAACATAAAGGGTTTGCAAAAATTAGCCTCCAATTTTTAACTTGTAATTTCACTAAATTCAACTATTAATAGGCCAGGAACTATGAAAGGTCAATCAAGAAGGACTTTTATCAAAAATACCGCTATGGCAGTGGGGATCGTCCCTTTATCTACTACTTCCTTTACTAATTTTTTTGATCACAAGAGTGCCGACAAACTTCATGTAAGCATTTTCTCCAAACATTTACAATTTTTGGACTATCAGGAAATGGCCAAAGCTGCTGCTGATATAGGCTTTGACGGAGTTGATTTGACCGTTAGGCCCAAGGGCCATGTGCTGCCTGAGAATGTTGAAGAGGACCTTCCTAAAGCGATTGAGGCTATTGGAGATGCCGGCTTTGAACCGCTAATGATGACCACCGCTGTAGATGATGCCATGGACCCGGTGGATCAGACCCTGCTCCAGACCGCCGCACAATTTGGTATAAAATATTATCGGATGAATTGGTTTAGATATCCACCAGATGTTACTATTCCGGAGGCTTTGACAGGTTTTCAAAAGCGAGTAAAAGCGCTGGGAGACCTTAATAGCGATCTTGGCTTGGTAGGATGTTACCAAAATCATGCGGGAACCCTGGTTGGCGCTTCAATGTATGAACTATATGACATAATAAAACAGTCACTAAGACAATCTATGGGCATTCAATATGATATTCGCCATGCAGTGGTGGAGGGAGGAAAGTCATGGGAAACAGGTTTGAGACTGGTACAACAAAGAATAAAAACCATAGCATTAAAAGATTTTAGATGGGAGAAAAAAGATGGCGTATGGGATGCTATTAACGTACCCATGGGGGAAGGCATGGTTGATTTTAAGAAGTACTTTGGGCTTTTGAAAAAGTACCAGATCAATGTACCGGTGAGCCTGCATTTTGAATACCCTTTAGGTGATGCAGAGCATGGAGCCAGAGAGATATCCATTAAACCTGATCAAGTGTACTCTGCTATGCATCGGGATTTGGAATATGTGCATAAAACCTACGCTGAAGCGTAGGGAACTACGAATGTCGAACTACGAATGTCGAACGCCTAATGTCGAGCACCGAATGAACATCGAACACTGAATGCCGAACACCGAACAAGAAATGTTACAGCTCCAAAACCCAATTCATAATTTATAACTCATCACTGATTAGCTTGTTTTCAAACACAAGTACTGCTTTTCCGCTAGCAACCAGTGATTTAAACTTGTTGCTATACTCCACAGCCATACCCAGGGAAAGGTAGCCTCCTCCCAAAATAATGTCTACATCTCCATCAAGATCGTAGTCCCCGATGTCCAAAGTCATCCATCTGCCTTGGTAGGTTTCCTCATGTGTGTAGGGGACGAAATTTAGATCGCCGATATTCTCAAGATAGGTAAACTGCTCGGGTTGGTCCGATGAAAAATCCGGGAAGAACGCACTGGCGGCAATGTCCAAATCTCCATCGTTATCAAAATCGCAGGCCTTAGCAAAGTGAGCACCGTACATGGGATAAAAGTAGCTCAGGTTGAAATTATTTTCTCCATCGTTCAGGTAAATTCGGACTCCGTGATAATTTTTAAGGGTATTAAAAGGATCCGCGTCCGTATCCCCGTTGGCAGTCAGAATATCCATGTGTCCATCCTTATTGAAGTCCTGAAGCTCAAAGTAGGTATGCCCATAAGCAGAGTGACATTCTATCACAGTCCTTTGTTCATATTCATGGTGCCCATGGTTTATGAATAAGCTTATATTTTCCCGGGCGTCACTCATAAGCACTGCAATGTCTGGCCTACCGTCCTTGTTAAAATCATGTATCTGGCTTCTCACTGCTCCTGGGGCTTGAATAAGTTCTTTCAGGAATGTGCCATTTGAATCAAAAATGGAAACATTTCCTGTGGCATCACCGAAATTACAAACGATCAATTCATCTTTGCCATCATTGTTCAAATCTGCAAATTCAATATCTACCGGCCGGTGGAGATTCTCCACTACAATGCCATGATCAGTCACACTTTTCTCAGTTCTTCTTTTGAGTTGAAGAAAACCCTTTCCAACTCCAATATGACGGCCCATTAGATCACCGATGGCCAATAAGTACAAACTATCCTTACGGACAAAAACATCAACTAAAATCTCCTGCCCAGGGTTAATAAAGGTAACTTTCAAATCAGCATCTAAAACGGTCAAACTTTGGTCGCTTTGGTTACCCAGTAGAATGCCACCATTGGTTTGATCCACTCTGGTTAGGGTCATGACCGCACCTGGTGGTTGATGGGCTGGAATTTTTAAATCAAATTGGGGAAGATTTGGTATTATTTTTTGCTTCGGACTCTGTGATAGTGGTTTGTCGGGAGCATTGTCAATATAGAATTTTCGAATTCCCTGCCACTCCTTTTCTGTCAAAAGTGGTTGCTCTGGTATCAGACCACCTTCATTTAGTAACTGCTCGCGGGTAGTCATATGCAGTATCGCAATCGGCGATATGGTGGCAATAGGCTGATAATCAACTATACCCAGTCGAAATCCCATGTCGGTCAATAGATAATTCCAGCTTTTTTTAGTAAGTATCTCTGGATCTGGAAATTGATGACAAGTACTGCAGTATAGTTTTGCCAATGCTTCTCCAGGATCGTTGGTTGTTGAGGTAGTTACCTGAGCAGTGTAGCATCCTATTCCAAGGGTGGCCAGGAAACAGATCTTTAGCATTGATCCCATATGATACTATCGGTTTTCACCCGGAATTTGGTCAGGTTTTTGTAAATTTCTGACTGATTTTGTCAGTAATTTCAGATGCAATAGTTTCCAAATCAATCCCTAGATTCATTTTGTTGGTTTTCAACACCTGATCTCTAAGTGAAGCAGGCAGCGCGTCAAATCCCCAATAAGCTCCCAGAATAGCTCCCGCCACTGCTCCTGAGGTATCGTTATCCCGTCCGTAATTTGTGATAAACTCCATAGCTTCCTGGAAGTCAAAGTCGCTGTACATTAACGCTGTTAACGTCACCAATAGAATCTCTTGCGCATGAGCTGGAGAGTCCTGATTTCTTTCGTCTAATAATTCGTATGCCATTTGTAATCGACAAGTAGCTACGGAATCTTCGTCAACTAACGGTATGGTCAGGTCGTTGTGGCACATTTTTAGCTCCTTTGCTGCTTTGGAGATAGTTTCAGCCGCTTGAAATGTTTTGAATGCTTCCCTTCCAAACAATCGACTACGGAAATAATCATTTGGATCCACGGTTCGAAAAACTTCCGTTATGGAATTTTGAGTGGCATCATAAGGCAAGGGCTGCAGCTACCATTGATGCTACCAATCCCGGTTATGTCGCGTGCATAGCCCTGGTCGAAAATACCCAGTCGAAAGCCTGCGTGATAAGCTTGTTCCGGGTCTCCCGGGTAGGGTAGGCCAATTACTGGCGCGTATAACATACCGGCGCACAGCAAATCGCCACCGTAAAATCGATGCAATGCGGTAGTATATGCCTCGAGATCCCGTGCTGCAAATGGTTTTGCTACCATAGCCCACTCCTGAAGCCAGATTAGTCGACGCATATTGTGCTCAATAACCAGCGGGTCATCCCCAGGGGTTTCTTTAAGACGTTTCACTTCTAGTTGATATGCATGCAGAATGTGCTCAGAAAATTGGTATGGGTCCGGCCCTTCTGGCTGATAAAAAGAAGCTAAATTATTGGCTGTATAAGTACCCACCAATGATTTCCACCGGGTATCATCAGTAGTGGTTCCGGTCGGTAGATGGAAATCCCATAATCCTTCGGGTGAAGGTTCAATAAAACTAGGATCAAGTTCATCAACATATCCATAGGATATTTGTCTGTTTTTCCGGCTCCACATCTCAGTAGGAGCGCCCATGGCATCACCAATTGCAGAACCAACTAAGGACCCCAGGATCTTGTTGTACAGGCTATCTCTTGAAGGAATTCTTAGGTAGTAACTTGAAGAATCTGCTATAATGTCCATGTTGGAATCAGTTACCGGAGATTCCGTTTGATGCCGGCAGGAGATAAGCACAAAGATTGTGCTAATCACTAAGATAGTTATTCTCATAGCTGGATAATGTATGGATTTTTCCAGTCTTAATCCAATTTATTGACTGCTCTATTAATTGAGCTTTTTGACCCAGGTCCATCTCTACAGGTACTTGGGCCAGGCCAAGTAGTCTTCTCAATATTTCTGTGCCTAAGTATCCAGCAAATATATTATCATTAAAATCACTGGTTTTGTGGAACCTGTCAAGAGCGCTGCGTATCAACTCGATAGGCGTGTTTGATAAGAATAAATGTGCTGTAAAAATGGCAATATCCCACTCTTCAGGTCCGACAAAGGAGAACTCCGGATCGATCACTTTTAATCCTTCGGCTGAATTGAGCAGACTGCCGGGATAGAAATCCCCGTGTACTAAAAATTTGCCGGTCTCCAGGTAGCTCTTTCCCAATTCGTCAATTATTTTGATAAGATAGTGATCTCTTTTACATGATTCCGACAGCTGCTGCAAACCAGCCTGGATTTTATCTAGTTCAAATCGGTTATCTGCAGAGAAGGGGAGGGAAAATATGTGTTGATGGTTTAACTTTCGTAAACTCAGGTTTGAGGGATATTGTGCCGGTACCGGCAATTGTTTCAGGTTGTTTAGATAATTAATTGCTGCTTCCAGATCCTGCCGGTTAAAAAATGAGCGGCCCTCATAGACGAAACTGAAATCAGTGGCCTTGCCCAGGTCTTCCATAACCAACAATGAATTTTTTGTATCAAATCCCAGAATACCCGGTGAATGGTGGGATAAAGTAGGACTGCTCATAATGTAACGGTAGTAGCTGTGCTCTACTTCGATACGTTCGATAGGTGCTTCTATTTCAGGATATTTCTCAACCCACGGTCGTGCTTGCTTTACAATAAATGAGGCTGATTTTAAGGATATTACCCGCAGTACCATGTTCATATTTCCTTCACCTGGTTTCTCAACTCTAGTTATTTTATCGCCTGATTCAAGTAACCCTTTTTGAAGTAGATATGCTTCAAGTTTACCGGCATCAGACTCAAGGTAGAATTTTACTGGATTTTCCTTTAGTGACCTGAATTTAAGTGTATCCATAGTTTTCCAAACAAATATCGTAGTAATTTCGATCCAGTTATTATAAATTTTTTACTAATTTTGAAATTACTCCATGTTTAAAGAATTAATAAATAAGATCTTCATAGTAGTGCTTCTAGCTTTGATTTCCTGTAAATCAGGATTTGACAAGAAAGATATGTCTTTGTATGAGGTTCCTTTATTTGAGCTGGTTCCAGTAACTCATTCCGGAATAACATTCGTCAATGACCTTCCTGAAACTGACTACATGAATGGCTTTCTCTACGAATATTTTTATAATGGGGGAGGTGTTGCCATAGGTGATGTCAATAATGACGGGTTGGAGGATATCTATTTCACTTCTAATCTGAATGACAACAAGTTGTATCTCAACCAAGGAGGGCTGAAGTTTGCAGATATTACCGACGTAGCCAAGGTTGCGGGTGAAACTGGTTGGGCCACTGGAGTGTCCATGGTAGACATCAATCAAGATGGTTTGTTGGACATTTATGTATGCCGGTCCGGGGCATTTACCGATGGAGCGTTCCGAATAAATGAGCTTTTTATAAATCTTGGCCCCGATAAGAACGGAACTCCGGTATTTAAAGAGTCAGCCGCGGTCTATGGGCTTGACGACTCTTCATATAGCACGCAGTCTGCATTTTTCGATTACGATCTTGACGGTGACCTGGATATGTTTCTGATCAATCACAATCTTGAAGCCCCGCCACGCGGTATTGAACTAGTGGTTGAACTGCACAACACCGAAAGTCCGTTTGGAGGAAATAAGCTATTTAGAAATAATGGCAATTCGTTTAAAGACGTTACTGCTGAAGCCGGCATTCTTTCAAACAAGATGAATTATACCTTGGGAATTTCCATTAGTGACATAAACAATGACAGCTGGCCGGATATTTATGTGGCCAATGATTATTCCGAACCTGATTATTTATATATCAATAACGGAGATGGGACGTTCAAAAATGCAACAGGTCAGTCGATGGGGCATATACCAAACGCTTCTATGGGGACTGATATAGCCGATATAAATAATGATGGCTTACAGGATATCATGAGCCTGGACATGGCAGCTGCGGACAACTACGGTATAAAAACCAGTATGAGTGGAATGAACCCCGAGTTGTTTTATGGACATGTTGAGGCAGGTTTACACCATCAATATATGTACAATGCCTTACAGCTGAATAATGGTAATAGTGAAGAAGGACTACCGTTGTTTTCTGAGATAGGACAACTGGCAGGCGTTTCTAGTACAGACTGGAGTTGGTCACCACTACTGGCAGATTTCGATAATGACAGTGACAAAGACTTGTTTATTACCAATGGGGTAAAGAGGAATTTTATTAGTAACGATTTCAATATTTTTCTAAATAAAGAAATTCAGAAAATTAAAAACCAACAAGAAGATCCTCTGAATCATTTTGCCCAATTGACCCAGCTAGCTCCGACCCGCAAAAAGGTAAATTACATCTACAGAAATGAAGGTGATTTATCCTTTACAAACATTGGTGAAGATTGGGGTATTACAGAAATTTCTTTATCAAATGGTGCAGCATATGCTGATCTGGATAATGACGGGGACCTTGACCTTATTGTTAATAATGTAGATAAACCGGCTTTCATTTACGAAAACTTGTCCGATAGGATTAGCAACCACCACTATTTATCGGTCGAGCTAAAGGGCCCTCCAAATAATATTGCCGGAGTTGGGACCAAAGTGCGGGTAACTACTGGTGATGGGATTCAGGTCCTTGAACAATATCCAACCAGGGGATATCTGTCTTCAGTATCATTCAAACTTCATTTCGGATTAGGGGAGTCGGACTTAGCCAATAAAGTGGAGGTAACCTGGCCTGATGGAAAGTATCAAGTTCTTAAAAACGTGGAGGCCAACCAACATCTGATTATCAACTATATAGAGGCAACTAAATCGGTGGTTGTCGAAGTCAGCGAAAACAAGTTATTTACCGACGTTTCAAGCGAAGTTAATATCAGCTATCATCACCAGGAAAACACTTTTGACGATTTTAGTAGAGAGGGTCTTTTACCCCATAAAATGTCACAAATGGGTCCTGCTTTGGCTGTGTCAGATGTAAATGGCGATGGATTGGAGGATTTTTATATTGGCGCCGCCATGGGTTATCCCGGAGAGATATATTTCCAGGACCAAAGTGGCAAATTCTCCCCTTCCAACCAAAAACTCTGGAAAGACGAGAAGGACTATGAGGACGTTGATGCTCTTTTCTTTGATGCAGATCAGGATGGCGATCAAGATCTCTTCGTAGTTAGCGGAGGCAATGAAAACCCTGAAGGTTCGAACTTTTACCAAAGCAGGTTATACGAAAACAGGGGACACGGTATATTTAACCGGTCAAACAGTCAGCATACTTTACCCATTATAAGTGGTTCTGTAGTACGGGAAGCTGATTATGACAATGACGGGGATTTAGACTTATTCCTTGGTGGCAGACAAAAACCAGGTATGTACCCTTTTCCGGTAAGCAGTTTTTTATTGAGAAATGACAGCGAGCAGGGGGTAATTAAATTCACCGATGTAACCAGCGAGCTGATACCAGAACTTACTGATATTGGCATGGTCACTGATGCTTCATGGACAGATTTGGATAGTGACGGATTACCGGAATTAATAATCTGCGGGGAGTGGATGGGTATTAATGTCTATAAATATAATACCACAAACTTTGAAGATTTCAGCACTATTTCAGGTTTAGATAAATATACCGGATGGTGGTATTCAATTGCATCAGCTGATTTTGATAAAGACGGAGATGTTGATTTAGTAATAGGCAATCACGGTTTAAACAACAAGTACAAAACTTCCAGCGCCGAACCGTTTCAGGTGTATACTACAGATTTTGATAACAATGGCATCTATGATATTGTGCTTGGATATTATAATGAGGGCAATTTATTTCCACTAAGAGGAAGAGAGTGTACTTCCACCCAAATGCCATTTGTTAAGAACAAATTCACCAGTTATGATGCTTTTGGAAAGGCCACCTTGTATGATGTGTATGGCTTTGAAAATCTGTCAAACGCCCTACATTATCAGGTGAACACTTTTGCAACCACCTATTTTGAAAACAAGGGAAATCTGCAATTCGAGGCAACTCCACTGGATAACATGGCCCAGATTTCATCCGTCAAATGCCAGTTGATCGATGACTATGATAAGGATGGCCATCTTGATATAGTGCTGGCCGGGAATATGTATGAAACCGAGGTAGAAACGCCCAGAAATGATGCAAGTTATGGCCTGTACCTGAAAGGAGATGGCAAGGGCAATTTTGAAAGTGTTAGCCCTTTCAAGTCTGGACTGTATGTCAAAGGTGATGTGAAGAAAGCATCTTTTATTGAACTAGCTGATGGCAGCAGGGGTATTTTGTTCGCTATAAATGGCGATAAGCCAAAAGTGGTCAGGGTCAATTATGCGTCATCACAAGGTGCACAATTGGCCAGCCTTTTCAAGGATTGAAGGATTGAAGGACTGATGGACTGATGGATTGCTTTCTTATTTCGGTCAAAATTCGGTCATTACCCACCCCTGTTTCCCCTCCGTCGGATGGGACGTTTTGTAAATGGAGTTCGTGCCATCTGCAGCTGTTCGTAGTCCCTGAATATGCTATTGTTTCTGCAACAAACTCAACAACTTGCGGTCCAATTTATGCCCATACCAATCCTCATAGTCCACATCCTCACGGCCTGAATCAAGTACTCCAAAGCTGCCCTTGAATTCCCAAAGTGCAAATCCGATGCCGTTGGAGCTTAGAATATCTAATACATCACCAAACCATGCCAGAAAAACTTCATGAGGCGTTTTGTTCCAGCAGCCACATTCCCCGCAATGAACGCCTACTCCCTGTTTCATCAGATCAATCCAGGGTTCATACATCTCTTCAAGCATAGCGCGACTCAAATACTGGTCACCAACCTGTCCCGGCCATTTAGGTTCCGGTAGATTACTGGAGTCCTTGTACACCCAGGGCGCTTTATAATGAGAAATAATTGCAGGGTTGTAACCCCGACAACTTTGGGCAATGTCCAGATCAATAATCTCAGGTATCACGTCCCGTCCGATGTTGTTCCCATCTGCGATTATAAGATGATCCGGATTCACACTCCGAATGGAGTTTGCAGCCCGTTCCACCATCTTGCGATACAATTCACCTGGAACTGCACTCCGTTTGGAATGCTGGTCATTCATATTTTCACGCAGGCAGGGTTCATTGAGCAAGTCAAAGCTTATTTTATCCCTTGAGGTATTCTTGAAACGTTTTGCCCAGAATTTCCAATGGTAACAAAAGTCATCCAAAGCCTCTTCGTCCTTCCATAGGTTGTAAGGCTCATTAAATCCCGCATTGACACAAAATCCCGGGGCCCTGTGCAGGTTCAGGCTTACGTGCAAGTTATATTTGTGGGCCAGGTAAACCAGATTTTCAATGCGGTCCACCGCTTTTCTGTCAATCTTACGTACCCGTTTGGTGGTAATGTCCTTTTCCCTGTCAAATTTCACATAAGAAGGATAAGCCATGGGTATCCGTACGAAGTCAAAGCCCCAGTCAGACATCCATTTTAACTGCTCTTCGTCGGTTGCGGGCCTGGGTTTAGCAGGATTGGGGGAAAAGAAGTCAAGCAGGTTAAACCCTTTCCATTGAGGTAGTTTATTCTGAGGTGGTTTTGATCTGGTAAAGGCAGTGTTACCGGCCATCATCACACCACCAGTAATAAGGCTGGTTTTTTTAATGAAATCTCGCCGACTATGGGAAGTTGAATTTTTCATATTTGATCTATTTGCTTGCTATTTCGGTCAAAATTCAGTCATTACCCACCCCTGTTTCCCCTCCGTCGGAGGGGACGTTTTATAAACGGAGATTCTGCTATCTGCATCTAATAATCTATCAATCCATCGTTCTCAACCTCAAATATCTGCACCGGCCCATCATTCACCCCAAATATGATCCGGCTTCCCTTTTTCGACGGAAGCAGCGCCATACTTTTTACATCATAGGGTACCACCAATCCACTGCTTGTCGCCGGTACCTGTTCAAAGTTATTTTTCCCATCACCCAAAAGTACCAGGCCAATTCCCGCATCGTTTCTGGGTGTTTCGACTTCAGCAGGGAAAAGATTACCAGCCAGTATCAGGTCTTTATGGCCATCCTGATTGAGATCAATTACTATAATGTCATTAACGGATGACACTTGGGCCTCATTAGGTAATGGAGTCATATCGAAACGCCCTTGTCCCTTATTTTCCAGAAACGCGCTGGCAAACGTTTTTGCTTCATAGTGCAAGGCCGGGTTTAGTTTGTCAAGGCCATAAACGTCCAGCAGATTGGCTGAAGCGAATTGATTGTAAGTAGGGAAATCATATTTAATGTCTGGAACTTGCTGGGCGGAACAGGACCGTCCCCGTAGTGGATACCGATCACCAAAGTTGTAATAGCTCAGCACAATGTCCTTTTGACCATTCTCATCGAAATCATTATAGAAAACCTCGAAGGGTTCTTGAGGTGAAGCCTGATATTTATAATTCAATCCCAGGTTACCTGCCACCAGGTCTTCATCACCATCATTGTCAATATCATTAGCCGTGATACTGTACCACCAACCCTCAGAATCCCGGACCCCAAATTTCCTGGTTTCATTGTTAAATTTATTTCCGGTGAATCGGATAAAAGTGATTGGCATCCATTCGCCTACCACTACCAAATCAGTGAGGCCGTCTCCATCAAAATCAGTCCAAACCGCATCAGTAATCATACCAATATCGATCAGATCTTTAGCCATACTTTTGGTAACATCTGTGAATTTGCCATGGTCATTGCTTAACAAACGGCTGGTAGCAGGGGAGGGGTAGGACCAGGGAACATGCCTGCCTCCGATAAAAAGGTCCAGGTCACCATCCTGGTCATAGTCGAAAGGTTTTACACACGAACCGCTTTCAGTGATTTCAGGGATAAATTCAGATCTTTCAAACCCACCCTTGCCATCATTCAAATACAGCCGGTCCTGGTATTCTGCAGCGTTTGGCGCCCATTCATTGCCACCACTTACCACATAAAGGTCCATATCTCCATCTCCATCAGCATCGAAAAATGCAGCATCAAGATCTTCGAATTTAGCATCCTCAATAAATGTCTTAGACTCTTCTGTGGTGAGCTTTCCTTGTCGATCCTGTAGTATTAATTTCCCCGGGCTGTCCTTGGCGCCCCCATAGTAAAAATCATCATTTCCGTCCCCGTTAACATCTGCCACCGCCAAAGCTGGTCCAAATCGAGACATTTTGTGGGGTAGCAGTACCTGTTTTTCAAAATCGTCAAATTCGTTTTCAGCATGATCCAACGAAATGAGGTCAACTTTATGCAAGTATGCGGACTCAATTTTTGGTTTTGAAGTCCCAGACTTTGCATCGCTGTAATCAACGGTCATTTGCTGACCGGCTTCAAGATTCAGAAATGTGGTAGTTTTGCCGTCCGGCCAGGTAATTATCAGTTCATCAACTGTTTTCGCTTCGCCCAGCCCAAAGTGGGCCACACTTTCACTGGTTGAATACATGCCTCGAACATTGGTAAATTCATACCATTGTGATTGGCCTTTTGAGGTAAGCTTGATCTTGGCACCAAATACCGGACGGTGATTTTTTTTGTCTGTTAGTTTGACCCTGAAGTAATTGTAATCGCTGGCTATTTCCGCATTATTTCGATACACATAGGCTCTTTCATTTACGTTGTTGATAACCAGATCCAGGTCCCCGTCATTGTCGAGATCGGCATAAGCAGATCCATGGGAAAAAGTAGCTTGATCCAGACCCCAGTCTGTGGTCACCTTGGAAAAGCTCAGATCTCCATTATTTTTGAACGCATAGTTTGGCAGCTTCTGTGAGGGTGTGATATTCAGGGCTTCCTCCAAATCCAAAATATCCCAAATACTTACTTCTCCTGCATTAGGATGGTTATCGATCCAACCATAGGCCACCTCCTCAATATAGTTGGAGAACTTTTTACCCGCATCGGTATTTCTAATATCTCTTAACAAACCATTAGTTACGTGGATATCCTTCAGTCCATCGTTGTCGAAATCTGCGATTAGATTGGACCAACTCCAATCGGTACTGGAGACTTTGGCGAGCTGCGCGATGTCACTGAATATGGGTTCATCCTCCACTTTTCCTTGGTTCAGTTGCAGCGTATTGAACATATATTGATAATAACCCCCATCGTTCACTACTTTCCAAAATGATTTCGGGTCCATGCCGCTCATGTTGGCCTTGATTCTGTAGTTGTCCTCTGCTACCATATCCAATACCATCAAGTCCAACCAGCCATCGTTGTTAATATCGGAGGCATCCACACCCATACTGAAATAGGAGATGTGCCTCATGGTACTTTCCAGTCGGTTACTAAAGGTGCCATCGCCATTGTTCATATAAAGGAAATCGGGCGACGCGAAATCGTTGGCCACATAAAGGTCGGTCCACCCATCGTTATTCAGATCACTGGCGGTTATGCTATTGGGATAACCCGCTTTGCCCACGCCTGCCTTTACGGTTACATCAGTAAAAGTTTGGTTCCCATTATTGCTGTATAGTTTGGGTGCATATTTTGGACCTGTTTTAGTCCCATACAGCTCTGAATAGTTGCCAGGGTTAGGGGGCTGGTTCAATACAAATAGGTCTAGATCACCATCCTTATCATAATCAAGAAAGGTGGCATGGCGGGATCTGGCGCTGTCGGCCAGGCCATATGTTTCGGCGCTTTCAGTAAATGTAGGGAATTTGTTGACCCCTGAGGAGCCATTATTAATGTATAGCTTGTTCCTCCTGCGTTCTGGTTGGTTGTCATATAATTCCCGGGTGACATAAATGTCCAGCCATCCATCATTGTTTACATCGGCAATTACCACCCCGGAAGACCATCCATCATGCTCAGTAATGCCGGCTTTTTCAGTGACCTCTTCAAATTTCATATTCCCCAGGTTGCGGTACAGCCGGTCATTCACCAGGTTGCCGGCAAAAAAGATATCCTGAAGACCATCATTATCAAAATCCCCAACTCCAACGCCAGCGCCCCCGTAATAATTGGAGTATATCAGAATATTATGTTCCTTGGTGTCTACCAGGGTATTTGCAAATGAGATCCCGGTAGTTTCAGCCTTCAATAAAGTAAATAATGGCTGGTTAAGCTGGGCCCACAGACTCACAGGGCTTATTAATAAAACCAGAATTAATGCAGGAAACTTCTTACAAATTATACTTTGATACATCCATCATTTAATTTCAAACAACAAGTTTAAAAGTTTTAGCCCAATTATCCACTTAGACCTGCCATTTAATGACACTCTTACATAATAAATTCTATTGGTTCTATGCTCTCCTGGTTGCAACAAGTTGCCAGCAGCAATCACCGCCTTCATCAACCGAAATAATCAGCACTTTTCAAATCGAAGATGGTTTTCAAATTGAATTAATTGCTTCAGAGCCTTATGTGTTGGATCCTGTAGCCATGGAGATTGATGAATACGGTCGTTTTTATGTGGTAGAAATGCCGGGTTATCCCTTGGATGTACAAGGTGACGGACGAGTGAAACTGTTGTCTGATGAAGACGGGGATGGCATTATAGACAAGAGTCAGGTTTTCTACGATGGTTTGGTACTCCCAACCGGCATCATGCGTTGGAAAAACGGGATTCTGGTAACAGACCCACCTGATGTTCTTTACCTTGAAGATACCGACGGAGATGGCGTGTCGGATAAAAAAGAGGTAGTATTGACGGGGTTTGCCTTGTCAAATCCTCAACATAACTTCAACGATCCAACCTACGGTTTAGACAACTGGATATACCTGGCAAATGAAGGAACCTACCAATCAAAAGGGTTTGAGGATTTGTTTAACGATGAGGGAAAAGAAATTCATTTTCCAGGACATCCAAAGGCGCCAAAGCTTCCAAGGAATGCCAATGACCTAAATGTAAGATTCAATCCTGACCAACTAACCCTGGAAATGCTTTCTGGATATACCCAGTTCGGACAGGCCTTTGATCGGTGGGGGCACCATTTTTTAACCAATAATTCACGTCACCTGTTTCATGAGGTAATGGGAGCCCAATACCTTATGCGAAATCAGTACCTGGTGGTTCCATCAGATCGACACTATGTGCCCGATTATGGTATTGGGTTTGATATATTTCCTATAACACAGAATCCGGAGCATCAACTGCTGACAGATGTTGGAGCCATCACATCCTCATGTGGTGTGACTTGGTATTTGGGAGGTTTATTCCCTGAATCCTATCAAAATGTCACGTTTATCGCGGAACCCTCCCATAACCTGGTACATACCGATAATGTTTATGATAATGGAGCAACATTTGGGTCAAAACGACATTTGGAAAACAGGGAGTTTTTAGCCTCTACCGATGGATGGTTCAGGCCGGTAAATTTTTATATTGGCCCTGACGGTTCGATGTACCTACTCGATTACCACCGTAAAATCATCGAACATCCTGAATGGATTTCTGAGGAAGTGCTCAATTCAGGAGACCTGTACCAAGGCAATGATAAAGGCCGTATCTTCCGTATTTCGCCGAGAGGGACCCCTTCACCTTTAGCTGGAAATATCACATTGGGCGAAGCAAATGATGATGATCTTATTGATCAATTACAAAATCCAAACATCTGGTGGCGCCGCCACGCCCAGCGTTTACTGGTTGACCGCCAAAATGCACAGACAATAACCAAATTAAAAGAATTTATTAAAGCTACTGCCTCAGCCTTGGGTATGGTACATGGATTGTGGACCCTGGATGGTCTACAAGAGTTTGACAAGGATCTCATTCAAATGGCTTTTATTCATGCTGAGCCAGGGGTCCGGGAAAATGCCATTAAGATTGCTGAAAAACACCGGGAAGATTTTCCGGAGCTATCAGGAAGTCTGGCGGCCATGAAGAATGACCCTGATCCAAAAGTGAGGTTCCAGTTATTGTGTACACTGGGTTATTTTGATTCCAAGGAGGCATCGGAAGCAAGCAGGGAATTGCTGTTCCAGGACATTGAGGATCCCTGGATGCAGATTGCTGCCTTGTCCGCAGGATCTCTGGATGTATTGGGCCTTTTTCAAGAAGCCTCAAAAGCATTGGGGTCGCAGGAAAGCGAGGGGAGGAAAATATTTTTCAATAATCTAGCCAAAACCGTAGCAAAAGAAGGAAATGCCGTTTCAATTCGTCAGGTAGTTCAAACTATTGTAAACGACCAATCAAAAGAAAACAACTGGTGGCAGGCGGTTTCATTGGAGGGGTTGTCCCAGGTGGGTGTTATGGAGCTTTCACTCAATAGAGCTACACTTAATTCCCTTGCAGCATTCTTTTCAGAACACACCAACGCCGAATTGAGATCAGGATGTCTTGAACTGCTCAATGCAATAGGTTATTTTAAGCAACCCCAGCTGCTTTCTACTAAAGCAGTAACCGTTGCTGAGGATGACAAACTCAGCCCTGAATATCGGGGGGATGCTCTCAAAGTACTGGGTTGGTACCACCCTCTTGATAATGAAGACATATTTCATAATATATTAAGATCCAACCAGTCATTTATACTACACAAAGCCGCGATTGGCGCGTTGAGTGAGATAGAAGGAACAGGCCCTTGCGAATTTCTGATAGATAATTGGAAGGAATTAACTCCTCAGACAAGGGACGCAGCCATTAATATATTTAATACCAACCAGCGCAGGCTGCTTCTGATAGAGGCAGTGGAGAATGCTCAAGTCCAAGCCTCTACCATAGGATGGCCTAGAACTGTTGGTTTACTCAACAGCAGCAACGATGAGGTTAGAGATAGAGCCAGGTCAGTGCTGCAGGGAAATGAATCTGTATCAGATTCTATTTGGGTGGAATATCAGAGCGTATTGGCCATGGAAGGGACAGCAGCTAGGGGGGGCAATATTTTTAAGCAATCCTGTTCCTCCTGTCATCAGATCAGCGACCAAAACGGGGTCCCTTTCGGACCAGATCTTTCAGCAATTCGTAATCGAGATCTCGCAGGTATCATGGTGGATATTCTAAGGCCCAATAAATCAATAGCTGATGGCTACGAACTGTGGACCATTATAGAAAATAACGGAAATACCCAGTCTGGAATGGTGGTCCAGGAAAGTGTTAATTCGCTTACCCTAAGAAATGCAATAGGAGAGGAAATGTTGATATTGCGGGCTGATATTGAAAGCTTGTCGGCTTCGGAGATTTCAGCCATGCCAGAAGGGCTGTATCAATCGATTGATCAACAACAGATGGCGGATTTGCTAGAATTTATAAAATCAGGGAATTAAATTAAAGACATAGTACAACCTAAAGATAATTATGATGTTAAAGACAACGGTTGCAATCATTTTCGCATTGACCTTATTTTTGGTCTTTTGTCCTAATAATACCACCAATGCTCAATCCACACAGACATTCGAATGGCCGGACGGAAAACGTGCGGCTTTGAGTTTGAGTTTTGATGATGCCCGCTTAAGCCAGGTCGATATAGGTACCGGGTTATTCGACAAGTATGGAGCAAAAGTAACTTTTTATGTAGTTCCGGAAAGAATGAAACCTCGTTTGGATGGTTGGAAGCAGGCGGCAGTAAACGGCCATGAAATAGGAAATCATACCCTGTATCATCCGTGTACGGCAAATTTCTCCTGGACACGGGGTCATTCGCTTGAGAATTACACACTGGATGATATGCGCGATGAATTAGCCAGTACCAATCAACAGATAGAAGAATTATTAGGGGTTACCGCGGGATCCTACGCCTATACCTGTGGCCAAACATTTGTTGGTCGGGGCCTGGATACCAAAAGTTATGTACCGCTGATAGCTGAAATGTTTGAATCAGGCAGGGGATGGCTGGACGAAGGATCTAATGCCCCTGGCTATTTGGACATGGCGCAATTGCTGGGTATTGAGAGTGATGGCAAAGATTTTGATCAGATAAACCTTTGTTGGAAGATGCCAGGAAAAATGGCAGCTGGGTGGTTCTGGCCGGTCATGAAATAGGAACCGGCGGAACTCAAACAACCAGAACTTCCATGCTTGAAGAGTTGATTGAATACGCACAAGATCCCAAAAATGATATATGGCTGGCAACGGTTGGTGAAATTGCTGCCTATGTAAAAAATTCAGGATTTTCTCAATCCGACGCTGAAATTATTAATAACAAAAAGAATCTTGAAGAGGCGCTCACTTTTTATGCCTCCTTTGACGGTCAATTTGATGCTGATTTTGCAAAAGGCAATAGTCAGATCTTCACCGCGCCAGCTTATGACAAGCTTGAAGAAGCCAAGCCTGGAATGAACAGCGATGATGTTGTTATAGCTCAGGGAAAGGGGAAATACTATGATGCACTGGACTTCCAGAAAAAAGCACAACCAGTGCTCTTTTACTCAAGCGGGCAAAACGTGGCTTATGACAAAGAGGACTGGAGTGGGACCATCTCATTGTGGCTTAGCCTAGATCCTGAGCAGGACCTGGAGCCCGGATACACAGACCCAATCCAGATTACTGATGTTGGGTACAACGATGCCGCATTGTGGGTAGATTTTACTGATAAAAACCCCAGGGATTTCCGTATGGGCATCTTTGGTGACCTGGATGTGTGGAATCCTAAGAATATCAGCCCGGATGACAATCCTGATTTTTCCAACAGGTTAGTGAAGGCGGGGGATCGTCTTTTCGATAGGGGCAAATGGACCCATGTAGCCATAAGCTTTGCAAATTTGAACACCCCCAATGGCAGGGCGGATTTTTACGTAAATGGAGAATTGCAAGGATCAAATGACCACATACCTGAACCGTTCACTTGGGACCTAGCTAAATCCAAAATATTTATTGGGTTGAATTACACTGGGTTGATGGATGAATTGGCATTATTTAACAAGGCGCTGAACGCGGAAGATGTGTCATTTCTATATGAATTGCATAATGGGGTTAGGAGCATTTTACCACAAAAAGGGTACTAAACGTGCAGCTGTCCGTAGCTACAAGCTACACACATATGTTATTTTTGATATTTGCCCTGATCAAATTGGTAATAAAAAGCGCCCTTTCGGGAGTGTCCTTTTTGTTTTTCCTGAAGTTTAACCAATACACCCATAGAAAGCAGTTTCTTGCTGAAGTTCCTGGTATCCATTGAAGTCTCATATATTGCTTCATAGAGCCTTTGTAACTGGGGCATGGTAAATTTGGTTGGGAGCAGTTCAAATCCGATGGGCTGATGGGAAGCTTTGTGACGCAAATGATTTATTGCTGCTTCCACAATTTGATTATGGTCAAAAATGAGATCAGGTATTTTTGAAATGGGAAACCATTCAGCGTCAAATTTATTCACTAATTCCTTATCACGATCATCAATGTTAATTAAAGCGTAGTAGGTAACGGATATTGTTCTTTCAACCGGGTCCCTTTCAATTGCCCCAAATACGTGTAACTGTTCCATATAGACCTCGTTCAAACCGGTTAGCTGATGGAGGACCCTTTCCGCAGCATGTTCCAAATTCTCATCTTTTCTTAAAAAGCCTCCCATCAACGACCATTTGCCCTTTTCAGGCTTGAAACCTCTTTTAATCAATAACAGTTTCAGCTCATTTTGGTCAAATCCAAATATGATACAATCTACGGCAACCAGTACGTGGGCTTTGTTCGGATATTGATCAGTCATTAATTAGTTTCGCAATCGTTTGAAATTAGTAATAATTGTCTGGCATACAATTATTACAAATAATGTTTACAATTAACTATTTATTTTATACCTTATCTTTCATTAAGCTTCATTTTATAGTATTGTTTCAATGTTATAGTACTTGAAACATATGTAAATACAAGTATCTTTATACACTATTTAATTTTAACCAAATCTATTTATGATGAACAAACAATTACTACTATTATTAGTAATGTTCTTTGGAGCCACTCAAATATGGGCCCAGAGTACGGTGACCGGTAAGGTCATAGACGACCAGGGAGAAGGTCTTCCGGGTGTAAATATTCTGGTTGCGGGTACCTCACAGGGCACCGTAACAGATTTTGATGGAAATTATTCCATTGACGTACCTGAAGGAGGAGCCTTGACTTACTCCTTTATAGGTTTTCTGGATCAACGCCTGGAAGTGGGTACACGATCGGTGATTAATTTGTCCCTGGATCCGGATGTACAGCAACTTGGAGAAGTTGTTATAACGGCCCTGGGTGTAGAAAGACAAACTAGGGCACTGCAGTCTTCGGTAACCCAAATAGATGGGGACCAGTTCGTTAAAGCCCGTGAAAACAGTTTAGCAAATGCACTTGCTGGAAGAGTGGCCGGGGTTAATGTAACCAAGATTGCTTCAGGTCCTGCAGCCTCTTCCCGGGTTATAATTCGTGGAGCCAAAACCCTTGGATCTAACCTCAACCAACCGCTATACGTAGTGGATGGAGTACCTATGACCAACGTAAACAATGGTCAGGCCGGATTATGGGGTGGTGCTGACCAGGGAGATGGTATGAGCAGTATAAACCCTGATGATATTGAGTCTACCACGGTACTGAAAGGAGCCAGTGCAGCGGCTCTTTATGGTTCAAGGGCTGCAAATGGTGTGATTCTGATCACTACCAAGAAGGGTACCAGGAAGCAGGGGATTGGCATTGAATTCAATTCCAACTATACCTTTGATAAAGTAAATAATTTGTTAGACTTGCAAGAAACCAACGGATACGGCGGATATGTGGGACCGGACCTGGCCACTCAGGTAGCTGAGAAACCAGAGGATCCTAACAATCCAACTGATGTGAGTAATGCCTTCGGCTGGTGGAACAACGGAGGTTGGGGTCCCAGGCTCGACGGCAGTCCGGTATTACACTTTGATGGTTTGGTAAGAGATTATACCAACCAGGGTGATAATTTCTCAAGGTGGTTCGAAACTGGAAGTACCTGGACCAATAGTCTGGCGTTAACCGGCGGTAATGGGGATCAAAATTTCAGGTTCTCTGTGGCTGATTTAAGAAGTGACGGTGTGGTCCCAAATTCCGGCTTCGACAGGTTTAATGCTACGTTGTCTGCTAATTCAAAATTTGGTGACAAAGTAACGCTTGATGCCAGCATCATGTATTCTAATGAAGAAGCAAAGAACCGCCCGCAGCTTTCAGATTCACCGGGAAATGGAATACTTTCTATGTATTATATCCCAAATGACCAGAATATTAATGACTGGCGCGGTGATCCGAACAAGCTGGGTGCCGTGCCTAGTGAGCAAGATCAGGCAGATATGGGTATTAGTATCTATGATGGCAAGTCTCCCGGGGAAGAATTTCAGAATAACGAAGATTTATGGCATCAAAACCCCTGGTGGGCATCTCAACAGTTTATAAACACAGACATTCGTGACCGGGTAATTACCAATGCTCGTTTGCGTTATGATATTACTGATTTCTTATATATCCAGGGAAGAGCTGGTATGGACTGGTGGACTACAAGAAGAACTAATTTAACCCCTCAGGGTACTGGTTATCAACGTGGAGGTTCCATCTCGGAAACCGAAACCCAGGCTAGAGAAACCAACCTGGAGTGGATTGTTGGATATAACGAGGAATTTGGCAATATCAACGTAAATGCTTTCGTTGGTGGTAACAGAATGCGTACCGATTGGGAAAGAATAGAAGCCAACGGAAGTGGATTTAATGTACCGTTCTTTCAAGCCATCAATAACTCAGCGCAACGAAACTTCGGATATGGTTTCTCTGAAAGTGGGATCAACTCAATATTTGCCTCCGCGGAAGTATCCTGGAACAATTTCCTGTTTGTAACCGGGACCTGGCGCAGGGACTGGTTCTCACAATTGGATCCTAGCAGCAACAGCATTGATTATCCTTCAGTTGGTGCTAGTTTTGTTTTCAGCGATGCTTTCAGTTCTATGCCTGATTGGTTTAGTTTTGGTAAAGTAAGGGCCTCATGGGGAGAGGTGGGAAATGCCAACTCCGTGGGAGCCTATGAAACCAGGCTAACCTATTCTCTGGGAAATTCTCACCTGGGCAGTCCTACTGCGGGATTTTCGTCTGGCAGCAATTTGCCTAACCGTGGCCTGGTTCCATTTACTTCCTCAGAATTCGAAGTTGGGTTCGATGTACGGTTCTTCGACGGTCGTTTAGGACTTGATTTTACTTATTACGATCAGGAAACCTCTGAAGATATCGTGAATGCTAGTGTGTCCAGAACCTCCAGTTTCAATACCACTACAGTAAACTTAGGACAGATCACCAATAGTGGAGTAGAAATATTGTTGACTGGACGACCAATCCAAGGAGATTTTTCCTGGGATGTTTCACTTAACTTCGCCAAAAACAACAATGAAGTGGTTTCTCTGATTGAAGGCCAGACTAGTCTGTTTGTGGAAGAAACCAGGACCCGTTTTGCGGCAGTTTTCCACGAAGTGGGACAGCCCTATGGAGTAATTAAGGGGCAGACTCAAAAGCGATCCCCAGATGGACAATTGGTATTTGATTCTGATGGCTCTCCGGTCACAAGCGGTGAATACACTTTCATTGGTAACGGAGTACCTGATTTTACCGGTGGTTTGAACAACGATTTTAGTTGGAGGAATTTCACCCTGGGATTTTTGATTGATTTCAAATCCGGTGGTGATATTTACTCTGGAACCAATTTACGTTTAACCCAGGCTGGACATACGAAAGAGTCTATGATAGGGCGTGAAGGAGAAGCTCCGCTGATGATTAACGGTGTGGTTGAAACTTCACCAGGAGTATTCGAGCCTGTCAACCGGCAACTTACGGGCGGTGAAGTTGAAAGATTCTGGAGTCGGACCGGTGAAAATGACCAGCAGCATTGGATATATGATGCGTCTTTCATTAAGCTGAGACAGCTTGTGTTTACCTATGATTTCCCCAGAAGCTTGATTGACAAAACACCTTTAGAGGGTGTATCACTTTCATTTGTAGGTCGAAATTTGGCAATCATATATAGTGATGTGCCTAATATTGATCCGGAATCTTCCTATACCAGCAGTAATGCACAGGGGCTGGATTACTTTGGAATGCCGGCAACGCGCAGCTACGGGTTCAATCTTAATGTTAAGTTTTAATAACGAAAATGATGAAAACAATGAGATTTATAAATAAAACACTATATACAATGTTCATTGCTGCCTTCCTGGTGGTAGGCTGTAATGAAGAGGCATTTCAGGAATTGGACATCAACCCCCAGGCGGTAAATGAGATCGATCTGAACTTCTTGTTTACCCGCGCTGAGTTAGAATTATCAGACGGAGAATCCAATCGCTTCTTGAGCTGGAGGACAAACTTGCTGTTTGATGCCATGGCCATGCAGCACGCTGCTTCTTTGGGCGAATCTGTCGCGGGAGACAAGTATTTTCATGAGTTTGAGAATGCAGATGCAATGTTCAACTTTTCGTATACTACTTTGCGGTACATGATGGAGATATTACAGCAGACTGGACCGGGCGGTTATGACGAAGGGAACAAAAGCAATATGAGAGAGGCTACCAGAATAATCAGGGCTCTTTTATTTCAAAGAGTGACTGACCAATATGGTAATGTTCCTTACTTTGAAGCAGGTCAGGCGGCCTATGATCCGCCCATACCATTCCCTAAATATGATCAACAAAGCACCATTTATCCGGATCTGTTAAAAGAATTGGATGAAGCAAGTGCAGCGATAAATGTTGCCGGACTGGATGAAGGTTTTGGAGGCGCCGACATTATATATGGAGGTGATATCGCAAAATGGAAAAAGTTGGGGTATTCATTAATGTTACGCCTTGCTATGCGTGTATCCAACGTGGATCAGGCAATGGCCAATACCTATGTGCAGAAAGCCATCGCCGGTGGTGTATTCACCAGTAATGATGATAACATGGTGATACCTCATGATATAGGTCCCAGTGAGTGGCAAAGTCAAAACGGACTTTCCAGAACGGTGGCCCCGGGTGATGGCGGAGAGACTACTACATTAGGTAAGACGCTAATTGACTTCCTAAAAGGTACTGATCCAAACAGCGTGGCCGATGATGATCCCAGGTTAATGATCATCAGTGGAGGTATTGCTGCCTGGCCCACACCAGACGAGTGGATACCTTACCCAGGCGGACTTGATCCGTTGAATCAGAAAGGTATGCCCAATGGACATGATGCCTCTAGTTTGGAAGATTTCGAAGGTTTTCCAGTTGTTGAAGAAGAGACTTATTCTAGAATGAACCCCTTGTTTTTCCAGGATGATGAGCCCTTCTTGTTAATGAGCGTTGCTGAAGTGGAGCTTCTCCTGGCAGAAGCTGCAGAGCGAGGTATCGGTGGTGCTACTGATGCAAAGACACATTATGATAACGGAGTAAAATTTGACATGCAAAGGTTCACCTTGTACGACCCTTCATTGGTAGTTTCTGACGCACAAGTAGCCGCGTATCTGGCTACATATCCTTATGGATCCAGAGATCCTAAGGAGATGATCGGTGAGCAAATTTGGGTAAGCCATTTCCTGAATTGGTATGAAGCATACAACAACTGGAGAAGGACTGAATATCCGGTGTTGATCCCCACCAATTTTCCTGGGAATGAAACCGGTGGCACTATACCACAACGGGTCAGGTATCCTCAGGGAGAAAAAGGTGCTAATCCTAATTTTGAAAATGGATCTACCTCGCCTGATACCTATACCACACGTGTGTGGTGGGCCGGCGGAAATTAGTTCAGTTTGTTGAATTAGATTTAGATAAGTTTATAAAAAAGCCTGGTCCAAATGGACCGGGCTTTTTTGTTGGGAACAATTGAATAGGGGAACAGTAGAACAATTGAGCAATTAGAACAATCGAGCATTTGAACAGCCCCGACAAATCTGAAATCGTTAATCTAATGGTCTATTAATCAATTGCTCCCAAACTCTAACAGCCTATCACAGGAGAACTCATCATTTATCACTCATAATTTATAACTACTATTACCCATAATTCCTGCTTGCCGGCAGGCATGGCATAACTATTCTACAGTTTTTCCAAATAACAACGCAATATCATTATTCCTGGCCACTAAGATTCTATTAGAACCATTGGTTTTAATTACCACCGCATCCCTTACTTCCCCTTTCACATATAAGCCAGAAGTATTGGGTGGCAGATGGGTAAAGTTCCTGTCAGAACTGCCTTTAAGGAATACGCCTCTGCTGGCATCATGCCGGCCTACCTGAGGTTTTGCAGCATAGAAATTACCACCGAGCCAAATGTCCACAAGTCCATCGCCGTCAAGGTCATCTGCCACAATTCCAAATACTGGAGAAACCTGAGCCTCTAAGGGTAAAGCGGATAGTGTAAACTGATTACCTCCTTCATTCCAAAGCACAGCGCTTTCCAGAAAATTTACCGCATACGCAACAGAGCTTCCTCTTAGTTCAGAGGAAAAGAGAGAATCATAAGTCATTGGGGCATAGTCTTCATATTTTAAAATTCTTTTACGCAGACTGGGCAACTGCGCAATTAACTCCATCCTAGGGGCGAAGGGGTAGGCCAGGTGGTCCAGTGGTGGGTACCAGTTAATTATAAATTCACTTTTTCCGTTGTTGTCATAATCGTTAACAAACATTGACATGGGTTTATCCGGGGAGGCTTTGAACTTAGTATTAAGCCCCCAGTTGCCCACTACGAAATCCGTATCTCCGTCATTGTCCAGGTCCGCTGCCTCAATTCGGTTCCACCATCCCTGACTATTGGAGATTGTGGTATTGTTATCAATTTTGCCATTTTCGTTCTTGAAAATATGAATCGACATCCAATTGCCCACTACTATCAGATCTTTATCTCCATCATTGTCAACATCGGACCAACTGGCATCGGTAACCATGCCGATGTTCGCTAATCCAGGCGGAGTTTTGTCAATAAAAGTACCGTTTACGTTCCTCAAGAGATAATTTCGAGGTGGTAATCCGTAGTTTCCGGGCACAGACCTGGCGCCAAGGAATACATCCATGGCACCGTCCTGATCAAAATCAGCAGCTTCTACAGTAGAAAAATTGCCGATGACCTGAGGAATACGGGTGGGATCTGCATGGAAATTACCGCTGCCATCATTTTTATAGAAACGAACGAGATATTTACTCCGGTCTTTCTCAATTTCATTACCCCCTGACCCGATCATCAGGTCTAGGTCACCATCTCCGTCTTGATCAAATAAGGCCCCGCAGGTACTTTCAAAACTTTCATCACCCGCTAGTGCGACACTTTTCTTGAAATGGAAAGTTCCATGGGCCGTCTGGATAAAAAGTTTATCCGGGTCATTTGTGGCTCCCAATAAGATAAAATCTTCTAGTTCATCACCGTTAACATCACCAGTCACCAGCCTGGGCCCCTCGGTTGACAGCATATGGGGAAGCAAGATTTCTCGCTCGAAATCATTGTACGGATTTTCTGTATGCCGGGCTTCCTTTGGTACGGAGATTTGCTCAAATAATGGGCTGGTAATTTTTGGAGTTGAGGTGACTTTTGGTGGTACCGCTCGATCATAGCTCAAAATGATCGTTTGATCCGTCTTGATATCGTGTTGTACCTCAACCTTTCCATCCGGCCAGACCACCTTAAGTTCATTAACCTCGTTGATATCACCCAAGCCAAACAACAGGGAAGGCTCGATGCTGCTCTGAAAACCCCGATTATTGAAATTTTCCAACATAAATTTATTATCATTGGCTTTGATGACCACTTTAGTACCGATCCCAAAGGGGTTTTTTGCATAACCTTTAAATTCAATCTTCAAAAAATGATTAGAATGGACCAGACTAGCGTCATTTCGGTACACAAAGCTGGGTTGGTTAAGGTTATTAACCACAAGATCAAGGTCACCATCATTGTCCAGGTCTCCATACGCAGAACCGTTACTGAATGAAGGTTGACCCAATCCAAGCGAGTCTGCCTGGTCTTTAAAAATTAACTGCCCGTTACCCCGAAACGCATAGTTGCTTATTGCCTCGGTGGGCATATAGGATATAAAATCTCGATGATCGTATTTGCCTTTTGCCGCTACAATTTTATTTCGCTTCTCCTTATCGGCTAAAAATTCAAGAAAATCCATGGACATTAAATCCCGGGCAATACCATTGCTAACGAACAGGTCTTTCATGCCATCATTTTCGAAATCAAACAACAACGCCCCCCAGCTCCAGTCGGTGGCGGCAACCCCGGATAGTAATGCAATCTCCTGAAAATTGGCACTCCCGTCGTTTAGGTGCAGACAGTTTTGGACCATTTGATAATGAAAATTGGCACGGTATTGCGGGTCCTCCAGATGATAAGGGTCGAAGGCCATGGTGGTTTGCAACCGGTAATTGTCTGCAGGAAGCATATCGGTGGTAAAGATCTCCGGGCTTCCGTCGTTGTTTATGTCGGCGATGTCGGCCCCCATACTAGCAATTGAGCAATAATCCATTCGATTTATTAACTCTTCTGAAAAGCGGCCATCTCCTTGATTAATGTAGAGATAGTCACGCTCCCAAAAATCATTGCTAATGTAAATATCCGGAAGATTGTCGTGGTTGAGATCGCCTATTGCTACGCCGAGACCGAAACCTATGTCGCTGCTATAAATTCCGGCCTCCCTGGTTACATCTTTAAAAATGCCCTGGTCATTGCGCATTAATTTATCTCCCCCCGGATCGTTTTCTTGTTCGCGTACCTTTTTATATAACTCAATCTTTTCAGGATCCCTGAAACTGTTGTTTAGAATATAACAATCCAGATCCCCATCCTGGTCATAATCAAAGAAAGCTGCGTGTGTAGAATATCCGGAATTGTTCAAGTTGTATTCTCTGGCTCGTGCTGTAAATGTGAGGTCCCCGTTATTAATAAATAGTTCATTTTCTTTATCAGCACCCTTAATATCCCCGGAATTGCAAACATAAATGTCCAACAAACCGTCCCCGTTAACGTCCGCCATGGTTACCCCGGTAGTCCATGCCTTCGATCCCCCAACACCTGCCTCATCTGTAATATCTTTAAAGGTGAAACCTCCCTGATTTAGATAGAGTTTGTTAGTGGCTTGGTTGGCGGTAAAATATATATCCGGTAAAGAATCATTATTGATGTCGCCGATAGCTACACCTCCACCATTGTAAAAATTCCGATAGGTTATAATATTAAAATGTTCACCATCCACCACTTCATTCCTAAAATCAATTCCTGTGTTTTCAGGGTCAAGTAACTGAAAAAGAGGCTCATGGCTAACTTCTGAAACGGTTTCTGCCTGTTCTACAGGAGTACATGCCATTCCCCAAATTAGGATAAAACAAACGACTGTAATTTTGATTAATTTCATTTAAACTTATAACCCATAATTCATAACCCATAACTAATTTCACTTCCTGTTATACACCCCATCTCCATTTGATCCCATATATCCTCCCCACACAGGAGGTTTGTTCATGGAAATACTAGTACTGATACGTTTAATATTCATGCCCAGAAATGATAGTATGTTTGAATTTGGGCTATAGCACTGACTATACACAATATCCAGGTATCCATCTCTATCCAAATCCCCTATCCAGGGAGTTGAAAAGACGTTTTTAAATCCATTGGTGTGATCAATAGAGCTGGTCGACCCGTTGTAAAAGTCAATGGCTACCAAAACGTTTTCTATTTCCAGGCGATCCAACTGGGTAGAATCTCTGGTACAATTATAGTCATTGTAACTTAGGATAGCTTCGTCAATGCCGTCCCCATCTAAGTCATAGGCAACTGGAGATGAAAAAGTGACGCATCCTAAGGAATCCTGGTAGATGATGTCACCGTTTTTGCCATCGAGCATAATTTGTATTGAAGTAGTACTACTGGGCCATACACCCCTGCTGACAAAAGTGAAAAAATCCGGTACCTGATCATCGGTAAAGTTGCCGACCGCAAAACTATTGCTGGACTCTGTTCCTGGAATTTTTGTTTCCCAGATTTTTTCACCGCCCTTGCCATCAATGGCAACAATTGTACTGGCATGTGAGATAGCTATTATATCGTAAAATCCATCGCCCGTGATGTCCGCTAGCACTGGTGGAGCGATAAACCCGTGCCCGGTTTCTGATGCCAATATCCTGGCCCCTGACAGGTCATTGGCCATCAAATCAGCCAGATCCGTTAAATACAGGTTACCTGAAATGGTTTCTCCACCAGTACCAAAAACTACTTGTTGCTTATCACTGCCAGGCTGTGAAAAGTAAACCGGTGACATATAGGATTCTTTACCATCCGGCATAGTATCCGCTGCCAGGATGTGCCCGGTCTTGCTGTCAAATACCATAAGCACTCCCGGAAACCGGTTCTTTTCCGTATTGGGCATAACTTTCGAATTTCCCCCGTTGACCACCAGTAAATCACGAATTCCGTCCTGATTTTGATCCGGGACCAGTACGCTGTTGTAAAAGTTGAATCGCGCATATTGAAGTATGGAGTCATCTTGGAATTGATAAGAGTAATCCCATATTACTTTTCCATCGATGCCGTCCAAAGCTTTTAAATTGCGAGACCTGCCACTAATAAATACATCTTGCACTCCATCGCCGGTAATATCATTGAAGGTAGCCGAGCCAAATACCTGATCACTGGCTTCCTGTTGCCACAAGACCTTTCCGGTAGCGCCATTAATTGCTAATATACCTTGTTCGGTGTGTTGGTATTCATTCTGCGCTGCTCCAATAACAATATCGAGCACTCCGTCCCCATTAAGATCTGCGGTACGTGGCGAGGAATGTGAGCCGATAGTATACAAATTAGTTTCCCAGACCAACTCAGTCTTTTTGCCGGTGCAATTGATGAACAGCATTGCTGATAAGAATAAGATGAGGTACAAGGGAAGTTTAAGCAAATCAAAAAATCTATTTAATTGAGCGGCCAAAGTTAAATAAAACCTTATGGTATCCCAAGGGCCTGCTTGGCGTTTACTTTTCGATTTCCACTGTTTTGTCTAAAGGCATATTTAGTTTTTGGTATAGGGCCCGTCGACCTGATTTATCATTGTTCAATATTTCCCGTGCGTATTCTGCTACCATCTGAGCATGGGCTCTTGGCACTACCACTACTCCATCACCATCGGCAACTATCACATCACCAGGTTTTATCAGTACTCCGCCAATAGTGATCGGGTGGTTCACCGATTCAATCTCATTGCGCCCTGGCCGGATGCCTCTTCCTCTATTTTCATGATCCAGATATACCGGTATTTTTTGCTTGATGATCTCATCCGTATCCCGGATCCCTCCATTGGAAATTATTCCACGTGCTCCGCGGCTGTACCAGTCCAGAGAATTAAACGATCCCACCGAACCAGTGTCTCCGTCTCCCTGTACATCCAATATAATGGCTGTTCCGGGTTTTATGAATTCTACGAAGGGTTCACTGGAGATTTCACCGTACCATTTTCCTTCCCACTGCTGGAATTCTTCTTTGTCCATAGGATTTTTAACGATCTTGTTGGTAGGGACATAACGTGCAGTTATCGCAATACCACAAAATATGTGAGACATGTCATCAGTGTTTTTCCAAAGCGCCTCTATTTTGGTATCCAACAGACCAACATCCCGTAATCCCACCATATCCAGTCCATCAGACACATCAGCTACCCGCAGTCCTTGATACATTTCCAGGATTTGCTCATCAGTGGTTACAGTTTGTGCAGAGCTCCAAGCTGGTAGACAGAAAATTGTCACCATCCAGAGTTTGTTGATCTTTTTCATGGTCGTTTGAGTTATTTTGTTCGGAATTTAGAAAACCTGACACCACAGGTTAACTTGCATTTTCATAATCCTTAAATTAAGGATTATTATTTTAACTTGTTTATCATGAGATCAATCCTTCCTGGCATTCTGTTGCTATTGGTTTTTGGCTGTAAAGATCCTCAAAGCCAATTAGCTCCTTCAAAACTTACCTGTGAATATGTGAAAAACCCTTCAGTGGTTGACCAGTTGCAACCAAGGCTTGCCTGGGTCAACACTGCTCCAGCTGATTTCAGGGGCCAACAACAAACCGCTTACCAGATCAGAGTTTCCAGTAAGAAAGAGATTCTAGACTCGCCTGATCTTTGGGACAGTGGAAAGATCCTTTCGGATCAATCCAACAGGGTATTATATCAAGGAGTACCGCTTCAGTCCGGTCAGGACTGTTGGTGGCAGGTGCGAATTTGGGACAAGGATGGCCTTGTTTCAAGCTGGAGTGAGTCCGCGAAATGGAGTATGGGGCTATTGGATCCCGCAGAGTGGCAGGCAGATTGGATTGGGCCTCCATGGCAAGGAGAGGAAGCGTTGCCGGAACCGGATTGGCCTAATGCGCCGGTGGAAAAGTGGCCGCCACCTGCTCCTTATTTCCGAAAGGACTTTACTATTACTAAAGAAATAGTCTCGGCAAAAGCCTATGTTACCGGTCTGGGGTATTTTGAGTTTTATGTGAATGGGCAAAAACAAGGAGATGAGGTACTGGTTCCAAACCAGACCAACTACGGTAAACGAGATTATCTCCTGGAGACCAATATTCCATTGCCGGATGATTTTCAAGAATACAAAGTAATGTACCTGGCCTATGATATAACTGACCAGCTGGTTCAGGGTAAGAATACGCTGGGAGCCATTCTTGGTAACGGGTTTTATAATGCCTCCAAGTATTGGTCAGGATCTTATGGATCACCGCGTTTTATCGGTCAGGTCCATGTTACTTACAAGGATGGCACAGTAGAAATTATTACCAGCGATGAAAGCTGGAAAACCTCACAGGGCCCCATCGTGATGGATATGGTATACTATGGAGAATCCTATGATGCCAGATTGGAACAACAGGGATGGAATGAATCGGGTTTTGATGATTCGAGTTGGGCGGATGCCGTGATAAGGGAAAAACCATATGGCAAGCTGGTAGCACATACTCCATATCCTGATAAAATAATGGAGCAACTGGAACCAGTTTCAATTCAAAAACTGGAAAACGGTAATTATCATGTTGACTTCGGGGTAGAAATTTCAGGTTGGGTAAGGTTGAACAATATAAACGGTCCTGAGGGTTATCAGATAGATATCAAATTCATTAGCAATACACCTTCAGGAGACAATACCTACATATTAAGCGGAAAGGGTGCCGAGTCCTATGCACCTAGGTTCAACTGGTTTGTGTTCAGTGCGGTAGAGATCATCAACTGGCTGGGGGAGTTAAATAAGGAGGATATCATTGCAGAGGCGGTGAACACGTACATTGAGGAATCAGCTCACTTTGAAACTTCCAATCAATTATTCAATGACATAAATAAGATCTGGAAAAGAAGCCAGCTCGACAATATGCACGGAGGAATTGCCAGTGACTGCCCACACCGAGAACGTTCACCCTATACTGGCGATGGGCAGGTTGCCGCAGCTACCGTAATGCATAACTTTGATGCACGATCATTTTATGACAAATGGATCGGTGATATACGGGGCGCTCAAATTGTCAGTACTGGGTATGTGCCAAACTGTGCACCATGGGAACCGGGTTGTGGGGGAGGTGTGGCCTGGGGAGCGGCAATGTGTATCATCCCATGGGAGTTTTATTTACATTACGGTGCCCTGGATGCGCTTGGTGACAACTATGCTGCAATGAAGGGGTATGTAGCGTACATGAAAACATGGCTGGATAAGGACGGGATCATGTTTTCCAGAAGAACAGGAAGAGACGGCAAAATATTGAAGTGGTTTAATCTGGGAGAATGGGGCTGCATAGATGGAAAATGCCCTCCGGATGAGATGGTGCATACGTATTTTTTCTGGAGGTGTGCTCAGATTACCTCCATGGCTGCTAAGGCTTTAGGTAATGAGGAGGAGTCAAAAATATATGCTGAATTGTGTGAGCAAACAAGAATGGCTTTTCATAAACGATTTTATAATGAGTCCAAAGGGACCTATGGAAAGAACGGCGCCAATGTATTCGCACTTAAGATGGGGGTTCCTGAGGACCATCGTTCGCGCATAGTATCAGCGCTTAAGGAAAGCTTTAAAGAAAATGACGGTCATTGGGACACCGGGATCTTTGGTACCCAATTATTGTTTGAGGTGCTCTCAGAAAATGGTTTGCACCAGATCGCCTATAACGCGTTAAACAAGAAATCCGAACCGAGTTTTGGCTTTTGGCTGGCTGACGGAGCTACCACTACCAGGGAATTTTGGAATAATGAAGGTTCTCACAATCATCCTATGTTTGGTGGAGGGTTGACCTGGTTTTATCGAAAGCTTGCAGGCATGCAAACGGACTCTGAAAACCCCGGGTATAAGCATATAATATTCAAACCACAACTGATTGATGAAATGTCTTTCGTGAAGTATTTCAATGAAACAACCTACGGAACAGCTGGCATACATTGGGAAAAAGGAAAGGATGGCTTTCATATGAATGTGACGGTGCCAGTTGGAAGCACTGCGACGGTTTATTTGCCGGCGAAGAGTGATCAGGATGTAATGGAGTTAGGAGGTCCGGTGACAGGATCAGAGTATATTGACTTCATTGGACTGGAAGATGGATATGCTGTTTATAAGGTGGAAAGCGGTGAATATCAATTTTTAAATACAAAGTTGTAGTGGTGCCTAGGAAAAACGCATACCATTATTTGTCATCGAAATTATTATTATCCGGATCTTGATATGCTATCAGTAACCGGGCTGAGTTTTTAACGGCATCCACTCTTCCTACCTGGATCTTTTCAACTCCTGAGATCCCAAATCTTTGATCCAAGTCATTCGTTAACTCCAGACGTTTGTCTGGATGAATTAATTCCAAATTGTCGTAAATCAATAGTTTTGTAGTAGGTTGTTTCCTAAATAAGAAATATTCTGCAACCCAAGCGGTCACTAATATAAAAACATCAGCCAAAATCATTCTATAAAATAATATCTCGTCCAGCACCAGTGAGTTCTTTGCTGCTATCCCGGCAGCTAAAAAGATGTAAGTCATTTCCCTGGGGGAAATGGGTTCAGTGCGATAACGTACAATGCTGAATACCGCGAAAATTCCCAGGGCGAATCCTATGCCAAATTCAACACGACTGATCAAAATGCAAAGAATTGAAATAATGGCCGCTAGCAGCTGATAGGTAAAAAGAAATTCGCGTTTACCTTGGTTAGGATAGTAAATGAATCGTCCAAGGATAAACACTACCAGCATGATGTACCAGAATTCCAGTATTGTGGTAAATAATAAGTCCATGATTTTTTATTTAGAGAAACTACTTTCGTTTTCCCAAGCTAAAATAAATTTTTGTAATATTATCAAAGCCTTTACAAAGTTAATTGAAACACCATCAGATGCGTGGCGATGTACTTCGGTCAATCAGGATTTTAACAGTTTTTTATATTGGACTGTTTGGTAGCTGTCAGTCAGGTTATGCTCCTGATGATGAGATATTGAGTCAATTACCAGAAACCATTGATTATAACCTACATGTCAAACCCATTCTTTCCGATCGATGCTATCGATGTCACGGACCGGACAAAAATGCCCGTAAGGCGGACTTGCGACTGGACACTAAAGATGGTTTGTTTAATGAGGCCAGGACAATCGGTAATCACCAGCCCATACAACCTGGGAAGCCAAATAAGAGTGAATTAATCAGTCGCATTACCAGTGATGATCCGGATTACAAAATGCCTCCTGCGGAGTCGAAGTTGTCTCTCGATGAAACTGAAATAGCAATTCTGACAAAATGGATTGAACAGGGGGCGCCGTGGAAACCACACTGGTCTTTTATCCCGCCGGAGAGACCAGATCTTCCAAAGGTTCAGCAATCGGAGTGGCCGAAGAACAGCATCGATTATTTTATACTTGCCAAGCTTGAAAAGGAGGGACTAAGGCCTAATTCACCCGCTGACAAGGATATTCTATTACGACGGGTAAGCCTGGACCTTACAGGACTGCCGCCTTCGGTTGCTAAAATTGATAGTTTTCTAGCGGATAATGCTCCGGATGCTTATGAAAAAATTGTGGACCAGCTACTGGCCTCTACACAGTATGGAGAAAACATGACAGTAGACTGGTTGGACCTGGCTCGATATGCGGATACCCACGGTTACCAGTCTGATTTTTATCGGCCACATTGGCCATGGCGGGATTGGGTAATTGAGGCCTTTAACAAAAACATGCGGTATGATGACTTTGTAAGCTGGCAATTAGCAGGAGACCTGTTGCCAAACGCCACCCGGGAACAGATTGTGGCCACAGGCTTTAACCGAAACCATCCTCAAAATAATGAAGGAGGTATTGTGGAAGAGGAGTTTAGGGTTGAATACGTGGCGGACCGTACCCAGACTTTCAGTACGGCTTTTCTTGGACTTACCATGCAGTGCGCCCGTTGCCATGATCACAAGTATGATCCCATCAAACAAAAGGAGTTTTATCAAATGTTTGCGTTCTTTAATAACCAGGCGGAATCAGGGCAGACTACATTCTACCAACCCGATCTCCCCGGCCCCACGCTGTTACTGCCGGAAGAGGATGTGGCCAAACAAATAGCATATATCCAGCAATTAACCGGTGATAAGGAAAATGAAATTGTTAAATATAATAAGGATCAACTCGAAGCTTTTATAAATCAGCCGGCCCGGTTGCCACGAATTAAAGACAAAATCAGAGGTCAGGTGGCGCACTACCCACTGGAGCAGGTTCATAATAATCGAGTCCCCAATAAAGTGGTTGGAGGGAAATCCGGGAAAATTATTGACCCGGTTTCCTCAAAAGAGGCTCAGGACCCGCCACAAAGTACTGAGGGAAAAGTAGGTAAGGCGTTGATAATCAATGGGGATGATGCGCTTTCATTCCCGGGTGTTGGTAGATTTACCCGAGCTGATCCATTCTCAATTGGGCTATGGGTGAAAATCCCCAATGAGTTGAAGCATGGGGTTATCTTCCATAGCAATAAGGGGTCGGCAATATATACCTACAAGGGTTATCAGGTATCAGTAGAAGATGGGTTTTTTGATGTGAGAATTGCTCATAACTTCCCTTATAATGCAATCCACCTGATATCCGTAGAACAAATACCCAGAGAAGAATGGATCCACTTGATGTTGACCTATGATGGCTCATCAAAGGCTGCCGGTACCCGGCTGTATCTGAATGGAGTAACTCAAAAAATGGATGTTCGGCGGGACAACTTGTACAAAGATATTGTTTTCCATCATCCCGGGGGTTCTGGTAAATCTCCGGTAGTAACTCACCTGAAAGTAGGGGCCAGATGGCGTGGCAAAGGATTCACCAATGGACAAGTAGATGAAATAAGAGTCTTTGACCGTGAATTAACAGGGCTTGAGGTACTTAAAATTACCGGCAATAGCCAATTTCCAGAATTACTAAAAAAGGATTTTTCAGAGTTGACTGAAACCGAAAGAGATCAACTCTTTGAGTACTATTCTACCTATAACGATCCGGGCCTAGCCTTAAAACTACAGGAGTTAACTGATTTAAGAAATCAACAAAACTTACTAGTGGAACCCATTTTCGAGGTTATGGTAATGGATGAGATGACGGAACCACGACAGGCATTTATTTTACAAAGAGGGGCTTATGATCAGCCATTGGAAGCAGTTGACCCGGGTACTCTTGCCAAAGTGTTGTCATTTAGTGAAGATCTGATGCCGAATCGACTGGGTCTTGCCCAATGGCTCTTTCATCCTAAGAACCCTCTGCCGTCCAGAGTTACTGTTAATAGGTTTTGGCAGCGTTATTTTGGCATTGGCCTGGTTCGCACTGCCGATGACTTTGGCAGTCAGGGTGAACGGCCCAGTCACCCTCAACTGCTGGATTGGCTGGCCACGGAATTTATCGATTCAGGGTGGAATATAAAACAAATGCAAAAGACCCTGGTAATGTCAGCTAGTTATCGCCAATCATCTCTGGTAGATTCTACCTTACTTATGCAGGATCCTGAGAACCGGTTGATCGCTCGAGGACCAAGTGCCAGATTATCAGCCGAGATGATGAGAGACCTTGCTCTTGCTGCCAGTGGACTATTGGTCAAGAAAATAGGCGGACCCTCTGTGAAACCCTATCAACCGGAGGGTTTGTGGGCATTTAATGCGTTTAGTGGGAAGTATGAACAAGATCATGGGGACGATCTCTATCGACGCAGCCTTTATACTTTTTGGAAACGAACCAACCCTCCACCTTCCATGAATATTTTTGATGCCCCCTCACGCGCTTATTGTGTGGTAAAACGAGAAAAAACCGCTACTCCCTTGCAGGCGCTGGTGCTAATGAATGATCCCCAGTTTTTGGAAGCCTCCAGGGTGTTGGCTGAGCGCATTATTAGTGAATGTGGCAGTTCTGTTGAAAATAAAATTACTTTAGGTTATCGTTTACTGACTGGCAGGCACCCCAGTACTCAAGAAATCGAACTGCTCACCGATCAATACCACGAAGTATGGACACTATATAGCAAGGACCAGAAGAAGGCCTCAAGTTTGGCAGCCATTGGCGAATTTCCCAATAATAAGTTAATTGATAAAACGGAACTTGCGGCGTATAGCCAAGTCATGTCGACCATTATGAATTTTGATGCTACCACCATGAAAAGATGAGTTATGACCTGTTGTCAAAATTATAATCACTACTTCACCAGGAGGGAGTTCTTGGCAAGAACTGGTATGGGACTGGGCGCTGCAGCCCTGGGGTCTTTACTTAACCCTGGTGAAATATTTGCTAACCACTCCGTATTGCCTGGCGGGTCAGGGAAAGGGATCATGGGCAAACCGCATTTCCCTCCAAAGGCCAAAAGAATCATTTTTCTACATCAGAGTGGCGCGCCCTCCCAATTGGACCTTTTCGACTACAAGCCGTTATTGAATAAATTGAATGGTGAGCAACTACCGGACTCAGTACGGCAGGGACAACGGTTGACCGGTATGAGCGCTGGACAGTCTTCTCTTGCCCTGGCGGGATCTCAGTTTTCCTTTAATCAGTATGGCAACAGCAGGGCATGGGTTAGTGAACTAATGCCCCATACTGCAGCAGTAGTAGATGAGCTTTGCTTCGTGAAATCCATGTTTACGGAAGCCATTAATCATGACCCTGCCATTACTTTTATTCAAACCGGTTCACAAATCGCCGGCCGTCCCAGTATAGGATCCTGGCTGCATTATGGTCTGGGAAGTGACAATGACAACCTGCCTTCATTTATCGTTTTGGTAACCAAGAATAAAGGAGGTCAACCATTATATGCCCGGTTGTGGGGTAATGGATTCCTGCCATCAAGACATCAGGGGGTACAGTTCCGCTCTGGTAAGGACCCGGTGCTGTTTCTAAATAATCCGGAGGGATTAAGTAACGCTGACAGGGGTAAAATGCTTCAATACCTCAAACGTCTGCATGAATTGGAATTAGAATCTATTGGCGACCCCGAACTAAATAATAAAATTTCACAATATGAAATGGCCTATCGCATGCAGACCTCAGTGCCTGAAGCGCTCGATTTATCAAACGAACCGGACTGGGTTTTTGATTTATATGGATCGGATGCCAGAGAACCTGGAACATTCGCGGCAAATTGTCTGATGGCCCGTCGGTTAGCTGAAAGAGGGGTTAAGTTCATACAACTTTATCATCAGGGCTGGGACCAGCATTTGAAGTTGCCCGAAAACATCAAAGTCCAGGCAAAGGAAACAGATCAGGCCTCGGCTGCACTGGTGAAAGACCTTAAGCAAAGAGGATTACTGGAGGACACGCTAGTGATATGGGGAGGTGAGTTCGGCCGGACCGCTTACTCTCAGGGAAAGTTGACTAAAAATGACTATGGTCGCGATCATCATCCAAATTGTTTTACCCTATGGATGGCCGGAGCAGGGGTAAAATCAGGATTTAACTACGGGCAAACAGATGAATTTGGATACAACATAGTATCAAATCCCGTACATGTTCATGACTTTCAGGCCACCTTATTGCACCTGCTAGGAATAGATCATAAACGATTGACCTTTAAGCATCAGGGCAGATATTACAGGCTTACTGATGTTCACGGGAATGTGGTTAATGATTTGTTTAGTTGACAATGGATATTCAGCCCGGATCATATATTAGACTTGGTAGTTGATTAAGGACCGGAATAGATTTCTATTGCATAAGCGGGTTCAATATTGATAAAACGCCAAATTAATCGTACCTTTTATAGTGACAATAACTAATTTTCAGACTAAAAACACCTAAAACTAATTACTATGAATTTTGCTGGCAGAAAAAAAGAAACCCCCCAAACGAGGGCTATGAGTTTCCCTACCATTGATAAGATCATGGCCCGGGATGAGATTACCCTGACCCCTGACCAGCCAATTAATGATGCCATTACTATTTTGCTGGAGCACAAGGTCACTGGAGCGCCGGTGCTGGACAAAAACCGGAAAATAATTGGAATGATCACCGAAAAAGATTGCCTGAGGGTGCTCATTGATAGCGCCTATCACAATATGCCTTTCTCAGATAAGAACGTATCTGTTTACATGTCGCCCGTGGTAAAAACAGTTACTACTGAGCATGATCTTCTGGATGTTGCAAATGAGTTCCTAACCACAAATTTCAGAAAATTTCCTGTAGTATATAAGGGAACACTGGTGGGTCAGGTAAGCCGGAGAGATGTACTTAGGGCCATTGCTGAAATGAATAATACTACCTGGTAAATTGAGATCTGAGATCTAAAATCGCGGCCACGGGGCCGACGTGATTTTGTTATCGCGATTTTTTTGCTAAATTATATTTTACTAACCAAATACTTATTTCCACAATTTAAAGTAAAGGCGTTTATATGGGATCATTGTTACTCTTGTTGATCTACGCAATTCTGGTAGTAACAATTCCTATAGGTACTATTATTTTGTCCCGGATTCTTGGTCAGAGACATCAAAACCCCTCTAAGGCTGAACCATATGAATCAGGTATTCCGGTTACCGATACTGCCCGTCTGCGTTTTCCTTCAGGATTTTATTTGGTGGCTATGTTCTTCGTAATTTTCGATTTGGAGGTGGTTTTTATATTTAGCTGGGCCATAGCCTTTCGGGATGTGGGTTGGGCCGGCTATTTCGCAGTACTGATATTTGTACTAATACTGGCGGTGGTTCTGGTTTATGAATGGCGTACCGGGGCATTGGACTTTGGACCTCAAGGCAAGAAAATTCTACAGGCGTATAAAAAAATGAACAAATGAAGTGGTGGCTTAGTGATACCCGTTCTACCGTAAGAAAGATAAGAGGTACAAGTTCCTATGAGGAAGCCCTGCAAAAGAATATTGCACTTGCCAAATTACAGGATCTGGTGGCATGGTCACGTAAGAGTTCCGCATGGCCTTTCGGTTTTGGTTTGTCCTGTTGCTTTGTGGAGATGGCCACTAGCCTGACCAGTAAATACGATATTGCCAGATTTGGTGCTGAAGTGATAAGAGGCTCTCCACGGCAGGCAGACGTGATGATAATAGCGGGAACAGTTTTTCTCAAAATGGCACCGGTGATCAAACGGTTGTATGATCAAATGATGGAGCCGAAGTGGGTAATCTCAATGGGTTCCTGTTCAAATTCGGGTGGCATGTATGACATCTATAGTGTAGTACAGGGAGTAGACAGCATATTGCCGGTAGATGTATATGTTCCGGGATGTCCTCCACGACCAGATGCATTTATGCAGGGATTGGTGATGCTTACAGAGATGATTGGTAATGAAAAGAGACCGCTTAGCTGGACTATAGGACCTCAAGGGGTTTATCAGCCAGAAAAGACCTCACAAAAAGATTTAAAAAAAGACGATCGCATAAGTATGAAAAAAATAACTCCTCCGAACCAAATAAAAAGTTCTTGAATACCTTAGAATAGATGGTAAAAGAATTGAACGACAAATTTGGTGCAGATAGTTTTCGGAAGGAAGAAACCACCGATAATATCCTGACCCTCCACACCAAGCAGGAACTGGTTGGCGATGTTCTGACCTTTCTGAAGAAAGGGATTACCAACCCTTTTTCAATGCTCTACGATCTAACGGCCATTGACGAGAGAAATCGAAAAAGCAGCAACGGTGAAATTGATCATTCTTTCACTCTGGTGTATCACTTGCTTTCATTCGACCGTAACCGGGATATTCGCATAAAAGTAGACCTTAAAGACGAATTTCCCACTCATCCCTCAATTACCGGTTTGTGGCCAATGGCCAATTGGTATGAGCGGGAGGTCTATGATATGTTTGGAATTACCTTTACCGGACATCCTCACCTCCGGCGTATACTAATGCCTCAAAATTGGAAAGGGCACCCTTTACGAAAGGAGCATCCTGCAAGGGCCACAGAGATGGAGCCATTCGAATATACCGATGACTATCTGAAGGAACAGGTGGAGGAATACGAGTTTATACCAGAAGATTGGGGAATGGAGCGTGTTGGAAAAGACACTGATTTTATGTTCCTGAATCTGGGCCCGCAGCACCCCGGGACGCATGGAGTTTTACGGCTGGTGCTTCAATTGGAAGGAGAAAATATTGTTGACATTGTACCTGACATAGGTTTTCATCACCGCGGCGCTGAAAAAATGGCGGAACGGCAGACCTGGCACACATTCATTCCTTACACCGACCGGATCGATTACCTGGGAGGTGTAATGAATAATCTACCCTATGTACTGGCTGTTGAAAAATTAGGCGACATCGATGTTCCTGATCGTGCACAGGTCATCCGGGTGATGATGTGTGAATTGTTCCGGATTGCCAGCCATCTGGTATGGTATGCAACCTTTGCCCAGGACCTTGGGCAGCTTTCCCCGGTATTTTATATGTTCTCTGATAGGGAAAAGGCTTTTGACATTGTAAGCGCTATTTGTGGTGCCAGGATGCACCCTAACTGGTTTAGAATTGGCGGGGTAGCCCAGGACCTGCCTGAGGGATGGGAATCACTTTTTCATGATTTCATTCAGTATATGTACAGAAGGATAACCGAGTATGACAAAATGGTGCTAGGTAACAGGATATTCCAGGCACGCACCAAGGGTATCGGTATTTATACCAAGGAGGAAGCAATCGAATGGGGAATCACCGGTCCGGGACTAAGGGCCTGCGGATTTGAATGGGACTTTCGAAAAAAAAGACCCTATTCCGGCTATGATCAATTTGATTTTGAAATTCCGGTGGCTGCCAATGGCGATTGTTATGACAGGGCCCTGATTAGAGTGGAGGAAATGCGTCAAAGCCTGCGTATCATTGAACAATGTATAAAGCAAATGCCGGGAGGTGCTTATCAATCGGATCATCCCAGGGCCACCCCCCCAAACAAAGCCCATACTATGAAAGATATTGAAACGCTCATTACTCATTTTTTGAACGTGAGTTGGGGGCCGGTGATTCCTAAAGGAGAGGCATTTGTTGGTATCGAGGCAACTAAAGGCAATAATGGTTATTATCTCATAAGCGATGGGAGTACGGCTCCTTATCGGGCCCGAATCCGTTCTCCCTCTTTCCCGCACATGCAGATGGTACCTTTTATTAGTAAGGGTTACACGGTGGCCGATTTGCTGGTTATAATTGGTAGTGTGGATTTCGTGCTGGCAGATATTGATAGATGACATGTTAACAGAAAAAGAAATAGAAAAGATAGACCGGGAATTGGATCATTTGCCCTATCGGAGCGCGGCTTGTATTGAGGCATTGAAGGTGGTTCAGGAAGAACGGGGTTGGATATCCGATGACAGTATTAAAATGATCGCAGACTACCTTGAAATGTCTTCTGAAGAGGTAGATAGTGTGGCGACCTTCTACAATTTGATATTTAGAAGACCGGTAGGAAGACATGTAATACTATTATGTGATAGTATTAGCTGCTGGGTACTTGGCTATGAGAAAATACTTGCTCATCTAAAAACCAAACTTGATCTGGAATGGGGTGCTACTACCGCTGACAATCGATTCACACTGTTGCCCATCCCATGTCTGGGAACTTGCGACCATGCTCCGGCAATGATGATCGACAATGATTTGCATCAGGACCTTACAGAAGAAAAAATTAATGAAATATTGGACCAGTATAAATAAATGGAAAAGCCCTTAACGCACATGATCCGACCCGATGGGCAGCCACCCAGTTTGAGTGAATACCAAAAGCTGGGGGGGTATGGTGCGTTAAAAATGGCGCTGCGTATGGGTCCGGCCGAGGTAACGCAACAGGTAAAAGATGCCAATTTACAGGGACGCGGCGGGGCAGGTTTTTCAACAGGTACCAAATGGAGTTTTGTTCCTATGGGCGAGGATGCATCTGAAATTAAATATTTGATCGTGAATGGGGATGAAATGGAACCCGGCACTTTTAAGGATCGACTATTACTAGAGGGCAATCCGCATCAAATGATTGAGGGAATCATCATTAGCGCCTATGCCATACAGGCTAAAAAGGCTATTATATTTCTTCGATGGGCTTATAAATCTTCAGCTAAGCGGTTGTTGACGGCCATTGAAGAATCTAAAGAGGCAGGGTATATTGGAGCAAATATTCTTAATAGCGGGTTTGATATAGAAATAACCCTCCACACCAGTGTGGGTCGGTATATGTGCGGTGAAGAGACCGCGCTGTTGACTGCCTTAGAAGGAAAAAGGGCAATTCCCCGTGCCAAGCCTCCATTTCCACAAATCAGTGGATTGTTTGGAAAGCCATCCATTGTAAATAACGTAGAAACTTTGTGCTGTGTCCCCCACATAATTGATAAAGGAGCCGATTGGTTCAAGGGTTTGAGCAATGGTGATGGGGGAGGTACAAAACTCTATGGTGCCAGCGGTAGGGTGAATACTCCTGGTATCTACGAATTACCATTGGGAACTCCACTGAGAGAATTGGTTGAGGAACACGCCGGGGGTATGCAGGATGGCTATCAGTTTCGTGCCGCACTTCCCGGTGGCGCTTCCACTGATTTCTTAACCACTGATCATTTGGACGTAAAAATGGATTTTAAATCGGTCAGTGAATGTGGCAGCCGGTTAGGTACCGGAACCATCATCGTGTTGGATGACCGGACATGCCCGGTTGGTTTTACCCACAATCTTGAGCATTTCTTTGCACAGGAGTCATGCGGCTGGTGTACTCCATGCCGTGAAGGATTACCCTGGGTGGAGCGGATACTTAAATCTATAGAAGATGGTGAAGGCCGGGAGGGTGATCTGGATATCCTTCTTGAGCATACTATCGGCTTGGGACCGGGCATGACGTTCTGTGCATTGGCGCCAGGGGCCATGGCACCGCTTCAAAGTGCGTTGAAATATTTTAAAGAAGACTTTCAATTACACATTAAAGAAAAAAAATGCCCCTACGGGGAAAACTGATGTCACAAATTTGGGTAGACGGTAAAGTATTTAAGGTTGACAAGGACAAGAACCTGTTGGAAACCATCCTTTCTCTGGGTTTTGATCTCCCTTATTTTTGTTGGCATCCTGCTTTGGGATCTGTAGGCTCGTGCCGACAGTGCGCCGTCCGAAAATATCAGGGCAAAGAAGACAAAGAAGGACAGATCGTAATGGCCTGTATGGAGCCTGTATTGGATGATCTTCATATTTCAATTGATGAAAAAGAGGTTGCCGATTTCAGAAAGAATGTAATCGAATGGTTGATGGTTAACCATCCACATGACTGTCCAATCTGTGATGAAGGCGGAGAATGTCACCTGCAAGATATGACGGTGATGGCTGGCCATAGCTATCGAAGGTCACGCTATAAGAAGCGTACACATAACAACCAGGACCTTGGTCCTTGCATCAATCATGAGATGAATCGCTGCATTCAGTGTTATCGGTGTGTCCGGTTTTACAACGACTATGCCGGTGGGGATGATTTGCAGGTATTTGCAGCCCATGATCATGTTTACTTTGGGCGCCATGAGGATGGGACCCTTGAAAGTGAATTTAGCGGCAACCTGGTGGAAGTATGTCCGACCGGCGTATTTACCGACAAAACCCTTAAAGACCATTATACCCGAAAATGGGACCTTACATCTGCGCCTTCGGTGTGCCAGCATTGTAGCCTGGGATGTAACATATTGGCCGGAGAGCGTTATGGCTCACTGCGTAGAATCCTGACCCGGTTCAATGCCGAGGTAAACGGCTATTTTATTTGTGACCGTGGCCGGTTTGGGTATGATTTTGTTAATGGGGAAGAAAGGATCCGTAGTGCCGCCTCTAAAAATTCTGGAGAGTGGCAAAATCTAAAAAAGAACCAAGCGCTGGATCAGCTGAAAAAAATAGCCGGAAACGGCAGAATTATGGGCGTTGGATCACCCAGGGCATCAGTTGAATCCAATTATACCTTACGGTCACTGGTTGGTGAAGATAATTTTTATAACGGGATGTCAGCTAAGGAAAACCAGTTGACACAACAAGCGCTGGATTTTTTGCAGCACGGCCCGGTAAAAACCCCTTCATTAAAAGAAATAGAAAGCTGTGATGCGGTGATCATCATCGGAGAGGACGTTACCAACACTGCCCCCATGATAGATCTCGCTTTAAAGCAATCGGTGCTGGTACAGCCTTTGGGAGAACTTGAAAAAATTGGAGTTCCCCCCTGGAATGATTCAGCGGCTAGAGAATATATTCAAGACCAGAAAGGGCCGCTATATGTGCTCACTCCTCAGGAAACAAAGTTGGATCAAATCGCCACCAGGTGTTTCCGAGGCAGTCCGGATGAACTTTCGCGCATGGTAGTGGCAATCAGTGGCCAAATGGACGCTGGCATAGCGGTTGACGACCAAACAAAACATGAACCGGTGGTTTTACAGGAGATTGCCAAAGCATTAGTGCAGGCGAAACGACCATTAGTAGTAACCGGAACAAGCCTGGGCAGTACCGCTATTTTAAATTCATCGATAAACCTGGCGAATGCTTTGCATCAGCGTAATAATAAGACCTGCATCAGTTTTGTTTTTGCTGAATGTAATAGCCTGGGTGCTGGGTTGATGGAAAAAAAGGGCTTGGAAGAAGCCATATTATCTGAAATTCAGTATGAAACCCTTGTGGTACTGGAGAACGACCTGTATCGCCGCCACACTCCCGCCCACATAGATAAATTTTTTGATAAGTTCGAAAACATTATTGTTCTGGATCATACCCGAAGCCGCACTACTTCAAAAGCGGACCTATTATTGGCCGCCGGAACTTTTGCTGAGGCGGATGGCACCCTGGTAAACAACGAAGGCAGGGCCCAACGTTTTTTTCAGGTACAGGCAGCAGATGAAGAAGTACAGGAAAGTTGGCGATGGATGCTTCAGGCTGGGAAAGTACTTGAAAACCAGCCACTGGAAGCAGTGAATGGATTGGACGAGCTGATTCAGAGCATAGAAAACCAACTCGAGCAATTTAAAGGAATTGCCGAAGCTGCACCTTCCTCACAACACAGAATTAACGGTCAAAAAATAAGCAGGGCGCCGCATCGATACAGTGGACGCACCGCCATGTTTGCAGATATACAGGTCAATGAACCAAGACCCCCTCAAGACCCGGATAGCCCGCTAAGTTTTACCATGGAAGGTTATAGAGGAATACCGCCGCAGTCAGCAACTTCATTCTATTGGAGTCCCGGATGGAATTCGGCGCAGGCCATTAATAAGTTCAGGAACGAGATCGATAATGGCAGGCAGCAGGGTGGCAATGGAGTGAGGTTGATTGAACCATCAAGTGAAAGGGAATTCCAATATCTGGAATGCAACCCCGGTGACAATCCTGAGGCAGGAGAAGCATCTCGGCGCTCTCGATGGAAATTGGTGCCGTTGCATGATATTTTTGGTACAGAGGAATTGAGCATGAAATCTACAGCAATTTCAGATAGAAGCCAGGGGCCTTTATTGATCATGAATGAGGAGCAGGCGGGTAATCTAAATGTAACCACTGGTGAGCATATAATGGTGATTTCCGGATCTGCAAAAATTGACCTGCCGGTAAGAATCCAATCGGATTGGCCAAAGGACCACTTGGGTATTTCGGTAGGCTTCGAGAAAACAACATCCATAGATCTGGATTCGATGGTTCAGTTGGAAAAACTTGAGAAGAATGAAGGTTGAATTCTTTGACATATTGATCATTTTACTGGTTATCACGGTCCTGCAGGTACTGGCAATGTTTCTAATATGGCTGGAACGCAGGGTATTGGGGTTATGGCAGGACAGGCTTGGTCCAAATCGGGTAGGACCGGCCGGTCTGCTGCAACCGGTTGCCGATATGATTAAGATTTTTTTTAAGGAAGATTGGGTGCCTCCATTTGCAGATAAAGGGATCTTTATTATTGCGCCAGGGATTATTGTAACTACTACTCTATTGAGTTTTGCCATAATTCCCTTTGCTCCCGGTATTATAATTGCGGACCTGAATATTGGAATTCTTTTCTTTCTTGCTTTGTCATCACTTGGCGCGTATAGCCTCATTTTAGGAGGGTGGGCCTCAAATAACAAATTTGCCTTGCTTGGGGCCATGAGAGGGGCCTCCCAGATGATCACTTACGAAGTGTTTATGGGCCTGTCTGTTCTTGGCGTAGTAATGTTAAGTGGCAGTTTTAGCTTAAAGACAATTGTATTGGCCCAACAAGAAATGTGGTTTGTGGTACCTCAGTTTGTGGGGTTTGTTATTTTTCTTATTGCCGGCATTGCTGAAACACACCGTTTACCGTTTGACATTCCCGAAGCCGAAAGCGAACTTGTTGCCGGATATCATGTTGAGTATTCAAGTATGAAATTTGGCCTGTTCTTCCTGGGAGAGTATCTGGGGATCACGCTGGTTTCCGTATTAATTGTGACCCTGTTTTTCGGTGGCTGGCTGGGACCTGACTTTCTTCCGCCGGTTGTTTGGTTGACCCTGAAAACATTTGTATTCCTTCTTTTTTTTATTTTGTTGAGGGCAGCGCTTCCAAGGCCTCGATATGACCAGTTACTGGCCTATGGATGGAAAATATTGCTTCCACTTACCTTGATAAACCTGATGGTAACAGGTGCACTGGTATTGTATTTAGATAACGTTTAATGACAGGCCTATGTTAAGTAGTTTAAGAACCATGTGGTTGACATTTCTTCATCTGTTTCAAAAGAACGTAACCATTGAATACCCTGATGAAAAGGTTGAACTGCCGCCAAGGTATCGGGGCAGAATCGTATTAACCAGGGACCCCGATGGAGAAGAACGTTGTGTGGGTTGCTATTTGTGTGCGGTTGCCTGTCCCGTTGATTGTATATCATTACAGGCCACAGAGGATGAACATGGTCGGAGGTATCCTGAGTTTTTCAGGATCAATTTTTCCAGATGTATTTTCTGTGGTTACTGTGAAGAGGCTTGCCCGACTTATGCCATTCAGTTGATTCCTGACGTGGAGATGGCCGAGTATGATCGGCAGCACATGGTATACGAGAAAGAAGATCTTACCATAGATGGTGAAGGAAAATATCATGGATATAACTTTTACCGGGAGGCAGGATTGGCCATAAAAGGCAAAGAAAAAGGTGCCGGTGATAATGAGAATCCTCCGGTAGATATTAAAAGCTTAATTCCATAAAATGATTGTAGCCTTCTACATAGCCGCTGCCATAGCAGTTTTTTCCACGGTAATGGTGATTACCAATTACAACGCGGTTCATGCGCTGGTTTACCTGGTAGTATCCTTACTATCTGTAGCCGTGATTTTCTACTTATTAGGAGCGCCGTTTGCAGCTGTTTTGGAAGTGATCATATATGCCGGGGCCATTTTGGTGCTCTTCATATTTGTGATAATGATGCTGCATGTAGGTGAAAAATCCGTCAACCAGGAGAAGCAGTGGATGAAATTATCAATGTGGATTGGTCCGGGCTTGTTGGTATGTATTCTACTGGTTGAAATCCTGTACCTGATTTCCATTCAAAGTATCGACGATGGTGCAGGAAAGGTAGTGGATGCTAAGCAAGTGGGACTTGCACTATATGGGCCTTATATGATTGCGGTAGAACTGGCAGCGATATTGTTGTTGGCTGGAATTGTAGGCGCTTATTATTTAGGGAAAGAAAAGACTCAGGTTTTACATCGGTTCTTAAAACAGCAGGAAAATGGTTGAGGTTCCATTAACTCACGGAATTGCTTTGGCAGTGGTGCTCTTTCTGGTAGGACTGGCAGGTCTGTTGACCAGAAAGAACATTTTGTTCATGTTAATGTCAGTAGAGATCATGCTTAATGCCGCGGGCCTGACATTTATTATAGGATCAACTCGATGGGGACAAGCGGACGGACAGGTGATGTTTATCTTTATACTGTCCATGGCAGCGGCGGAAGTGGCCGTGGGACTGGCCTTGATCCTGCAGTTTTATAAGAAGTTTAATACACTTGATGCTGATGCTGCAAGTAAGTTGAAAGGATAATTATGGCAGATTTATTATGGATCATCGTCGCAATGCCCTTTACCATATTTTTGGTACTTGCCTTCTTTGGGAAAGAACTCTCTACCAACCTGACCGCTATTATTGCTGTTTCCGGCACAGGGACCTCAGCTTTACTTACAATTTTATTGGGCTGGTCTTTCCTGGGGTCACCACCTGAGGATTACAGCCTCAGCTCACAACTTTGGGAATGGATGAATGCGGGAGGATTAATTACTTCGGTGTCTCTGCGTCTCGATACCCTGTCACTGGTGTTTATCTTTGTGATCACCTTTATCGGTTTCCTTATTTTAGTCTATTCAACGGAATTTATGAAGAACGAAGATGGCTATGCTCGTTTCTTCGCATACATGAACCTTTTTATAGGCTCCATGCTGATATTGGTATTGGCTGACAATCTTCTTTTACTTTATCTGGGATGGGAGGGGGTAGGTCTTTGCAGTTACTTATTGATCGGTTTCTGGTACAAAGACCCGGCCAATGGTTACGCCGCCCGAAAGGCTTTCATTATGACCCGGATAGGAGACACGGCGTTAATTATAGGGCTGTTCTTACTTTTTACGGAATTTGGCACTTTAAATATTGCAGAAATTTTATCAGCCGCACCCGAGAAGTGGGCTTCCGGTGATCCAACTGCCAGGTTGGCGGCTTTTCTGTTGTTGGGAGGGGCAGTAGGTAAATCAGCGCAGCTGCCGTTACAGACCTGGCTGCCCGATGCCATGGCCGGTCCCTCTCCGGTCAGTGCGCTAATTCATGCTGCTACCATGGTTACCGCGGGTGTTTATTTAATCGCACGGACCCATGCAATTTTTGAATTGGCCCCTATTGCGCAATGTGCGGTAGCTATTATTGGCGCAACCACCTTACTGGTGGCTGGTTTTAGTGCCTTGACACAATCGGACATTAAAAGAGTTCTGGCCTATTCCACCATGAGCCAGATTGGTTATATGTTTCTGGCCCTGGGCGTAGGTGCGTGGTCGGCGGCTGTTTTTCATTTCATGATCCATGCCTTTTTTAAGGCCCTTTTATTCCTGGGGGCCGGCGCCGTTATTATGGTTCTTCATCATGAACACAATATGTTTAAAATGGGTGGATTGTATAAAAAACTGCCGGTGATTTTTTGGCCCTTTCTTATTGCATCGGCATCATTGGCTGCACTGCCGCTTATATCAGCTGGTTTTTATAGCAAGGATTTGATTCTTTGGGAGACATTTGCCAGTACAGCAGGAGGCACTCAACTTTGGTTTCTGGGATATGTTGGGGCCTTTATCACAGCATTATATACCGCTCGAATGGTATTTGTCACATTTTTTGGTCCCACCGGAATAGAGCCTACGCAGCGGCCCGGATTGCGCATCACACTGCCTTTGGTGGTCCTTGCATTGTTTTCGTTTGCCGGTGGATTCATTGAATTGCCACATACCTTAGGCCACGTACAGGTGTTTTCAGGCTTCATACACCATACATTACCCCATCTGGGAATCAGGGATGTTGCTGAAAGCAGCGAGTTGATACTACAGATCATTACCGGTTTGACCAGCCTGATAGCAGTGGGAGCAGCTTATGTTTTATATGTCCGAAGAAGAAGTTGGGCTGATAGTATAAAAAATTCTAAACTGGTAACTCAGCTACATGATTTTTGGAAGGCAGGTTGGGGTTTTGATACTGCTTATGAAACCATGCTGGTCAGGCCAGTGGTATATCTGTCACAAATTAATAAGAATGATGCGGTGGATCTAATTTCCCTTGGCCTTTCAAAAGCAATGGTCTATTTCAATAATGTATTGGTGTACTCTCAAAATGGGAAACTACGCTGGTACATGGCAGTCATTACCTTGGGTGCTATATTAACATTAACCATTTCAATTTTGCTATGATCCTGGCTGGACTCATATTTACATTACTTATTGGCGGTTTAATTGCCGGTCTGCTAGAGCGCAAGTATAAAGGAATTGCCAAATGGATAAGTCTGCTGGCATTGCTGATTGACATGGGGCTGCTTATCCGGATTTGGTTTGGTTACTCTAAAGACTTCCTTATTGGTACCAGTGAAAAAATGTACCTGGTGCTAAGAAAACCCTGGATACCTGAGTTTGGCATTGAGTTTCATCTAGAGCTTGATGGTCTGGGTCTGGTTATGGTTATGCTGACCGGTTTTCTGGGGTTGATATCGGTGCTGGTTTCATGGAGTCAAATTAAAGAAAAGGTTGGGTTCTATTACCTTAACCTACTTTGGACACTGGCGGGTATCATGGGGGTATTTCTGGCTTTTGACTTTTTCCTCTTTTATCTTTTTTGGGAAGTGATGCTGGTACCCATGTACTTCCTGATTAGTATCTGGGGCAGTACCAACAGGACCTATGCCGCCTACAAGTTCTTTATCTACACCCAGCTTGGTGGTTTACTGATGTTGCTTTCCCTTTTGGGCCTGTATTTCATTCAAGGGGCTGAGAGTGGTGTATATACATTCGACTATTGGAAATTGTTGGAGACATCAATAGGCCCTGCCCAGTCTTCCTGGTTGATGTTTGGGTTTATCATCGCTTTCTTCATCAAATTACCTGTTTTACCTTTTCACAATTGGTTGCCCGATGCGCACAGTGAGGCGCCTACCGCCGGCAGTGTGATCCTGGCTGGATTATTATTGAAGACGGGGGCTTATGGACTGCTGCGGTTTGTAATTCCGTTTTTTCCAGAAGCTGCTCAATCATTCGCTTTGCCTGCAATGATCCTGGGAGTTTGCGGGGTCTTGTATGGAGCTAAGTTGGCGTTCGCCCAAACGGATATCAAGCGACTTGTGGCCTACACCAGTGTATCGCACATGGGATTTGTGCTCATTGGCATATTTGCTTTTAATACACTGGCCATGCAAGGAGTGATTATGCAGTTGGTTGCTCATGGCCTAAGTACTGGAGCTCTGTTTATTTTGGCCGGAATACTTTATGAGAGAACGGGAACCCGGGACCTGGAAAAACTTGGTGGATTATGGGCCAGCGTACCCCGGATGGGCGCTGCCGGGTTAATTCTGGTTTTGGCCTCTTTGGGACTGCCGGGGTTAGCAAATTTTGTAGCAGAGTTTATGATACTTGCAGGCACCTTTGCCAGCTCAAAGATGATAGCTGTTATTGCTGCCCTGGGCCTGGTCGGGGCCGCAATCTATTCTCTAAGGATCATGCAGAAAATATTTTTCGGGGCAGAAAAATCAAAGACTTCAATCAGTGATCTCAACCCCCTGGAGACAATCATTATTGCTGCTGTCATATTCATTCTTTTGTTCCTGGGGTTGTATCCAGGTCCTGTAACCAAAACAGTAGCGCCATCCGTTCGGGCGATTATTTCAATTACTGAAAAAGTTAAGACAAGTGAGGTTGATCAATTATTATATGAAGAAATAAAAGTAGAGGTTACTGATGGAGATAATTGATTTTACCTACTTAATACCTCTTATTATACTGGCCTGTGCACCGGTGGTGTCACTGATGGCTATTGCTATCTACAGGAACCATCTGATGACTTTTTCATTGGCAGTGGTTTCCATAATAATATTCCTTGCTTGTACCATCCAGCAGTGGTGTAACCTTCCTGAAGCCCACAATGTGGCTGACTTATTGATGATTGATAGCTTTTCACTCTTCTACCTGGTGTTATTGGGTGGCGCCGGTTTGGTTATCCTGTTTATTTCCTACCCTTACCTGTGCCAGCACACCGAGGTCAGGGAAGAATACTATGTATTATTCCAAACAGCCTTATTCGGGGCTTCTATTCTGGTGACCAGCGTAAACTTTGTCTCTCTTTTTCTGGGGTTGGAAATTCTCACTATTAGTCTATATTCCTTGATCGCCTATACGCGGACCTGGGAAAGTTCTATAGAGGGTAGTTTGAAGTATCTTATTTTGGCCGCGGCATCTTCAGCTTTTCTGCTTTTTGGAATGGCCCTGATCTATATAGATACCGGAACACTGGTATTCTCAAAGCTGGGGCAGGCATTCCAGAGCATGGGATCCCTGTCAACCGCCGGGATGGCAATGATGCTGGTGGGCATCGGCTTTAAGCTGGCGTTGGTGCCATTCCATACCTGGACCCCCGACATATATCAGGGGGCTCCGGCACCGGTCAGCGCGCTTATCGCTTCCATCTCAAAGGGAAGTATGGTAGCGGTTTTGCTACGCTTTTTATACGCAACGGCAGGTCTGGAGATTGCTTGGCTGGTATGGACATTGAGCCTGATGGCCATTGCCTCGATGCTGGTGGGAAGTCTGCTGGCGTTGCGCCAGAATAATATAAAAAGGCTGCTGGCATATTCCAGCATTGCTCATCTTGGATATATCCTCATGGCCATAATAGCAAAAACAGACCTCTCTTTGGAGGCGGTAAACTTCTACCTGGTGGCCTACTTTATTGCTATTATTGGGGCATTTGGAAGCCTGTCCATATTTTCTACTACGGATGGTGAAATAGACGAAATTGAGGACCTTCGAGGGATGTTTTGGACCCGTCCGGTACTCTCCATCATATTCAGCGCTATGTTTTTCTCCCTGGTGGGTATTCCACTTACCGCCGGTTTCATTGGAAAATTTTATGTGTTGTGGGCTGCCATAAATGATGGTTTGTGGTTACTGGTTATCGCGCTGGTCATCAGTAGTGTAATTGGTCTTTATTATTACCTGAGGGTCATTAATACCATGCTTTCACCCATTGGAGAGCAAACCCCACGTACTGCCAGTGCCGGACTTTCTAAAATGGGTTTTATGGCATTGTCGGTGCTGGGAATTTTGGTGATTTGGTTAGGTATTTTTCCCTCCGGATTGATTGAACTGATTAAATCTGTTAATTTGACTTTCTAACTGGATGCTGGTTTACGGTTACTGGATGCTGGTTTGAGCAAAAACGATTGGTTAATTCGTCTCTGGTAATTCTCATCGCCCATTGTTAATTGTTAATTATTAATTAAAAAGATGTCACCCTCAATTTTAGCATTGCTGGCAGTATTACCAATAATTTCCGCAGCTGTATTGTTGGTTGGTTTCAGGGTTCCTGCAAAAATAGCCATGCCCATTTCATTAGTAATTACCGTGATAATAGCCTTGGTATTTTGGGATATTCCATTGACATTTATTACTGCTTCAGCTATTCAGGGCCTTTTCATAACCTTTGATATTCTGTATATCATATTTGGTGCCATCGTTTTACTAAACCTTTTAAAGTACTCGGGGGCCATCCGGGTTATTCGCGAGGGATTTACCAACATCAGTGAAGACCGCAGGATCCAGGTTATTATCCTGGTATGGCTTTTTGGGTCGTTTATAGAAGGCGCCGCAGGTTTTGGCACTCCGGCAGCGGTGGTGGCGCCATTACTGGTTGGATTGGGATTTCCTGCTTATTGTGCTGTGATGCTTGGCATGATGGTACAAAGTACGGCAGTTACATTCGGCGCAGTGGGAACACCAATCCTGGTGGGTATATCCGGTGGTATCCAAAGCCCGGAGTTAACTGCAGAGTTGGCCCGTTCAGGTCTGGAGTTTGTCGAATATCTTCAAATCGTTACTTCGAAGGTGGTCATTTTCCATGGTATCACCGGATCGTTGATGCCTACGCTAATGGTTTGTATGATGACGCGATTTTTTGGAAAAAATAAATCCTGGAAAGAAGGGCTTGAAATTTTACCATTTTCCATTTTTGGCGGACTGGCGTTTACCATTCCATATGCTTTAACCGGCACATTCTTAGGGCCTGAATTCCCGTCTTTATTGGGGTCACTGGTGGGCCTTACCATAGTGGTATTTGCCGCCAAGAGGGGTTTTTTGATGCCGAAAACTATTTGGGACTTTGATGACGAAAAAAACTGGTCTCCTGATTGGTTCGGGACTTTGGAGGTAAAGGACAATGATGAAAAAGATGCCCCAGCTATGTCATTGGTCAAGGCTTGGTTACCATATCTGATGTTAGCTGCCATATTGGTATTGACGAGATTGACCCAGTTACCCATAAAAGGTTGGCTGACAGGCCTAAGTATTGGTTGGAACGAGATTTTAGGGACTTCTATTTCTGCTTCCAGCAGCCCGCTTTATTTGCCAGGAACAGTACTTGTTTTAGTTGGTATCATCACCATTTGGGTTCATAAAATGAAAACAGAGAAAGTAAGAATCGCTTTCTCAGAAAGTGCGAAAATGTTACTGGGTGCGGGATTCGTACTAATATTTACCGTACCTATGGTACGTATATATATTAATTCAGGCACCAACCCCATTAATCTACCAGGAATGCCCATAGTCATGGCGGAGTTTGTAGCCAAAAATGTGGGTTCTGTTTATCCGTTTTTCACCGCCTCTATTGGAGCGCTCGGGGCCTTTATTGCCGGAAGTAATACCGTGAGTAATCTGATGTTTGGACTCTTTCAATTGGGTGCTGCTATAAAGTTGTCAATGCCCACGTATGTGATTGTAGCATTACAGGCGGTCGGAGCAGCTGCCGGTAATATGATCGCTATCCATAATATTGTGGCGGCTTCTGCCACGGTTGGGTTTTTAGGTAGAGAAGGTATGGTGCTTCGCAGGACAATTTTGCCAACCGTATATTATCTGGTGGTGGTGGGAATACTTGGATTATTGTGGGTGAATGTGATTTGATCATATCTCAATTGTCATCAACCAATAATAAATTTTTAGGAATATGAAGTATCGTAAATTTGGTAATACCAACCTGACTGTAAGTGAAGTGGGATTTGGGGCCTGGGCCATAGGCGGTCCGGCAATGGCGGGAGATATCCCAATAGGGTGGGGTGATGTAGATGACAAAACCTCCAATAGGGCTTTAAAGCAGGCTTTTGATCTTGGAATTAATTTTTACGATACTGCTGATTTTTATGGGTTTGGACATTCCGAGGAACTGATCGGAAATCTTTGGGGAAATCGCGATGATATCATTTTAGCCACCAAAGTTGGTCATCGCCTGGACCATGATAAGAACATTTATGTTGATTACACTAAAGATTACATTATTGAAGCTTGTGAGGCCAGCCTGAAAAGATTGAAGCGAGATACCATCGATTATTATCAATTGCACACCGCAAAAGTCCAGCACCTGGAAGACGGGGAGTGTATTGAGGCCATGGAATTATTACAGCAACAAGGTAAAATTAGGTATTGGGGCTTATCACTAGACACTTACAATCCAGAGCCTGAAGCTAATTTTCATGTTGAATAAGGGCTATGGGCAGGGATTTCAATTGGTTTTTAACATCATTAATCAAAAAGCGCTTCCAATTATTGAAAATGCTTCCTCAAAGGGTATGGGGATCATATCACGTATGCCGCTGCAGTTTGGACTATTGACCGGAAAGTTCAATAAGGATTCGGCATTTCCAGTTACTGATCATCGGAGTTTCCGCCTTACACCGGGAGTTTTGAGGCAATCACTTAATGACCTTGAACCAGTCTGGCCAATGGCTGCAAAATACCCATACGAGCTTTGGCCTCTTTTGCCTTTGAGTTTCATCCTGAGCCATGCTGGAGGTTTCAACCAGTTATTCCGGGGATCAAAAACACCGCAGCAGGCCATTGCCAATGCCAAAGGTATTGTCTCAATAAACGCAGAAGATATTTCTATTTTGCATGATTTGTATGAGGACCGGTTTAATAACCTGCTTGAAGTAATGAAATAGAGTAGGGTGGGCGTGCCCAGGCCGTATGATAATTAAATCTCAAATGAGAATTCAGTGGTTTTTCAATTTGCTGGATTTGGATAATAAACCCTTACATTTTCATGCATGGTGTAGAGCCGATACTGCTTGCCGTCATGTACCAGAATAGGACTGGAAATGTTAGTGTCATCACCAACAGTGGTCATAATGGGGTTATTATCATATTTGGTCCAATGGATTAAATCATCAGATACTGCCACGTTGGAATTCCAGGTAGACCAGTCTTCATCCGGTGTACCGTGGTAATATCCATAGTACCTGCCCTGGTATTTGATGATTTGATTTATTGCAACACCTTTAGCGTCGTATGCATCAGGACCTAGCTCAATGACCGGATCATCCTGGAGATTGGTCCAAACTTTATGATCAGTAGAAACAGCCAGCCAGATACCCATGTCTCCCCGTTCATATAATAAATACCAATTATCGTCTTCAATCCATAATGTTGGGGTGCCGTAGGCCCCGGGGTCAATAGGATCGCCATTTACCTTTCGAATATCCAAATCACCTTGACGTTGCCAATGAATCCCATCAATTGACGTAAGCATATGAGCAATGTCATCCACTCCTTCAGCAACCATATAGTAACTGTCGTCATGCTTAACAACCTGTACATCTTCGGTCCAATACTCGTCGAATATTGGGTTTCCGGCATGCCTGGTCCATTGAATACCATCATCAGAGGTAGCATAACCAAGGTACATTGTGGGGTCTTCATTAGCATTGAATCCTGTGTACCACATTTTATAACCATCATCTTCTTTTAAAATATAGCCTCGTTCACGGATATTTTTATCCCATGTGTCATTCCCGGTCCCCTGGAAAACAGGATTTTGTTCAATAGGGATGAAATCAACCAACTCAGGTGGGAAAAGTGTTGAGGTGTCACTGTTCGTGTCGTTTTTATTGTTACAGCCTGTCACCAAAATAAATGTTGCCAATAAATGAAATCCTATTATTCTATACATGGATACTTATTTATTATGTACATAATGTCATGTTAACTGTTCGACATCAATCCTTCCTGGTAATCTTCTGACCCACATTAAATACGCCTGCGGTATAGCCCCTGGATTCAGCCACATAGACCAGCATTAATTCGAATGCCAAGGTAGCCAGAAAAGTAAAACTTAATTCATTGTCCGCAGAAATGGAAATACTCCTGAAATTTGGAGCTTCGGATTTGAAATCGCCATGGTTTAACAGTACCACTTTGCTTCCGTAACTAATTAAATCTGTGGCCAGATTTGTTAACTTTTCATAAAACTTTCCCCGCGGAGCAAAGATCACCGCGCGATGATCGGGTCCACATAATTCCATTGGTCCGTGCCTGAATGCCCCTGAAGAAAACCCGTGTGCATGGCATTTGGCCCCTTCCATATGGATCAAAGCAGCCTGATAAGCAGAGGCGGTTTGCGGACCCCTGCCGATAAAATGGATAAAATCTGAGGGCAGTAAAAATCCAGCAACTTCCTTAAGGGTATCAGAGGTGGCTTTATCGGAAAGAAACCGGTCCATTTGACTTGCTATACTTTTCAATGCATCCAGGGCTTTGGGACCTGAACCAGATATAAAACTGCTTAAAAGGTGCAATATCGCCAGGGTATTGGTATAGGATTTATTGGATATGCTTTTCTCACTACCGGAATGTAATGGCAGCACTTTCTGGCTCCCTTTCCCGAGGGTAGATTGCAAATCATTGGTTATTCCTATGATATTGGCATCACCACCGATTATTTCAACCAACTTAACTACTTCAATACTTTCACCGGATTGAGAAATAAGTATCAACGGATCGTTTTTGTTGATTAGGCCCAAATTGTGATGAAGCAGTTCACCTGCTTCAATATTGATTACGGATGCAAACCGTGAAATCGTGTCCCTGACAAAATAAGGGGCAAAATATGAACTTCCCATGCCTGAGAAGATCACCTTCCCGCTGTCCTTTATGGATTGAGCCACCTTGCGGATGTTTTCCTGATAATTTTCACTCGAATAGGCTTCAACCAGGTTGCGAAGGGCGTTGGGTTGTTTTTTTATTTCCTGTAAGAATTCTGACATGATTTTAGTTTACTGACAAATCTAAAACTCAAATATTTTAATATAACCACAAAACTCAATCCTTTTCCCAGGTGATGACCGTATTCTTTGAAGATCTTAACCGACTCTTTGTCACTGGCCCTGGCTCGGACTGCCAAATGCTCCACAGAATCATTGTTTCCGGTCATCTCATGATACCTGTCCTGAAGAAATTTCTTAGACACATAATGCTCCCATAGCGAGTCTTGGTAGGCGGATTTCCATATCTCACCAGCCTTACCAGTGGAGCCGTAAAAGGGTCGACCATCAATAATCAGGGACATTCCCACTCCTGTTCCAAGCGTCATGCCACAAAATACGCTGCGATTTTCATCCTTTCTTAAAAAGTACTCTCCTGCAGTAAAACAAGTGGCATCCGGCGCCAGGTAGACCGGTAAATCGAAGTTATCCTCCATGCTGCCCCGTAAGTCGAAATTCCCCAGGGTAGGCAGGTTAGAGCAGGGGATTAAAAACCCCAGATGATCTAGCCTGGTGGGAACGCCTATTAGGATGGCCCTTATGCGATCTTTTTCCTGAGGAACCGAATCGATGGTTGCCTTGATGGCATCTGTAATATGACTCAGGTGGAGTTGAAACCAGGAGAACAGTATAAGCAAACCATAGTTTATAAGTTTTCCATACAAAATTAAAATGCAGTTGATTACAGGTGAGTTGCCAGGAATTTTTTGCTATTTAATGCCTGAATATAATAAGATATGAATACCGCAATAAGGGAACCTTATTGGAACTTGCCAGAAAAAAGCGTTCTGGATAAACAGGAGTACCTCGATTTTCTGGAGAACGCATACCAGCTGATGAGTGAATGTCCGCTGTATTTTTCCGGGAAAGAAGGGGCGGAAGTATTGGAACTTGCTCATCTGTTGCCTCAGGTACCGGAAACCATATTGGCCATCTACATTGGCATTAACGATGCAGTGTGCAATAAAGGCTTAGTAACACCATTTTTGCCCCGACATTCCCACAATAATGTCTTCGTTTTTGACCCCCAAGTGTATTCGGGATCTGACGAAGTTCCAGCTGGTACCATAGATGCCAAACAGGTGGTCAGCGGCTTTGCTCCACCCAACCAAAGCTGGAACAAAGAATGGACTTATGTGATGATCAACGATGAGGGCCGTGGTTATGAAAGTCTTTGGAAGGAAAATGGCTATATCGATATGATCCCTGCTAAATTTGAAGATTTCACGGTGCTAAGCGATACCTCGGACAGTAAGGTGTGTATTTTCATAGATCCTGAGGCATTTAACCATCCGGTAAATAAAAGTAGGGAGTATTTGAAGAAGGCCATGCAAAAGGGAGAAAAGCATGTTAACGAATTTCGTATACCCGATGAACTTTCAGGTGAAACAGACGGCCTGACACCGGTTATATTGGAAAAGGGAGAAAAACTTTTTGTAGCAAGGGCTGATTTTCAGCCATGTGACCATTGCTGGAGTAATCTACATGCTGATAATAAACAATGGGCGGTGGTAAATGAAAACTCCGCAGTTCCACTAAATTTGGTGGTGGCCAAACCACCTGTTGCTGAACAACACAGAGGGAAGCTCATTCCACCAGCTGGAAGCGCTGACTCCACTACTGACTGGTTTCTCAGAGGCACATCATTACTTAGAACACCCATCAAACAGGGTCATATTAATGGCTAATCTTTAAAAAAAGCGAAAAAATGAAGCGAACATTGATATTATCGGCGGTTGTGGCCGCTTTAGGCGGATTATTGTTTGGATTTGATACGGCAGTCATTTCCGGTACCACTGACTGGTTGCAGCGGGCATTTGATTTATCTTCAGCCCAATTGGGTTTTACGGTGGCCAGTGCCTTGATTGGTACTATTGCGGGTGCTCTGTTTGTCGGTAAACCAGCGGATAAATACGGACGTCGATCGGTACTGTTCGTGCTGGCGGTTTTGTATTTTGTGTCGGCCCTTGGTTCGGCGTTGGCCTGGGACTGGTACAGCTTTCTTTTTTTTCGATTTATAGGAGGATTGGGCGTAGGCGGCGCTTCGGTGGTGGCCCCCATGTATATTGCCGAAGTCTCACCGGCTCAATATAGAGGCCGGCTGGTGGCGGTAGCGCAACTCAATATAGTGTTTGGAATGTTGCTCGCTTTCTTGTCCAATTACCTCATTGCCGGATGGGATCTTGGAGCGCTGGAATGGAGATGGATGTTTGGTGTAGAGGCTGTTCCTGCGGTATTGTTTTTTGTATTCCTGTTTACCACTACTTTAAGCCCCCGATGGTTGATGGCGCAAGGAAGAGAATCCGAGGCCCGGGAGGTCCTGGAAAAATGCGGCACCGATTCTGGCAATATTGATCTGGAAGTGGAGGCCATAGGAAATT